>CEAH01053241.1_pt1 | contig 284650 bp, 253 predicted proteins | sample 557571 | NCBI WGS metagenome assembly CEAH01 (sample SAMEA3182092, study PRJEB8094) | gut metagenome | biome: human; feature: gut; material: Stool; isolation source: human stools | place: Canada | collected 2013-11-25
GTGCCGCAAGCTGCCATAGCAAGGCACATCACAAGTGCGAGTCCGAAAGCTAAAAGTTTTTTCAGTTTCATGTACAAAATCTCCTTTATTTATTTTTATATCATGCTTTTCAGCAGGGTATACGTATTTATTGAATGGTTTAACCCAAATATGGAGCAATAGAATGCAGCAGAAGCTTGGTATACGGATGTGTAAAGCAGTCTGTCGAACCGTGAAATGTACGGTCTTCGATAATCTTACCGCAACGCATCACCATCACACGGTCTGCAAGATATAGCGCAACGTCCAGGTCATGGGTAATGAAAAAGCAAGTCATTTTTCGCTCCTGATGGAGTCGCTTCAGCAAATCAAGAATATGTTTACGAACCAGGACATCCAGCCCACTGACTGCTTCATCAAAAATCAACACATCCGGTTGAGCCGCTAACGCTCTTGCAATACATACACGTTTTTGTTGTCCACCGGATAGCTCATGAGCTTTTCGCAGCTTGATCTCTTCGGGAAGCTCCATCATGGTAAGAAGATCATTGATTTCCCGTTCTTCTTCCTTTTTGCTGAGTTTTCTGAAATTGCGAATTGGCTCTGCAATGATTTGATATACCGTAAAGCGAGGGTCCATTGCTCCCTTGCCATCCTGAAGAATCAGCTGTATTTTAGATCGCAGTACCTGCTTTTGCTTGCCCCGGCAGAGGGAAATGTTTTTTCCTTCAAACAGTACCTCTCCAGAAGATGGAACCAGAAGACCGCACATGAGCTGAGCCAAAGTGCTTTTACCAGATCCGCTTTCTCCTACCAAAGCGCAAAATGAACCATTCTGAATAGTAAAATCTACATGATCAACGGCCAGAAGCTCGTTGCTTGTGCCTTGTTCGTGAAATTCTTTTGATAGGTTGTTGACTTTAATCATGATTCCGCCCCTTTCGTGAAAGCACAGGAAAGGGAGTAAGCTTCAATCAGCGACCTTGTATAAGGTTCTGTGGTATGATCGAAGACAGATTGAACTTCACCGGATTCTATAATTTTTCCTTCTTTCATCACCAACACGTTTCCACCTAATTGAAGAGCTGTTGCGAAATCATGAGTTACCATAAAAATCCCAACTCCATTTGCTTTCATCTGTGAAAATAAATCTATGATTCCATTTCTGTGAATCACATCCAAAGCAGTTGTCGGCTCATCGGCAAGCACGAATTTTGCATCAAGCATCATAGCCATTGCGATAATGACACGCTGAAGCATTCCTCCGGAAAGCATATGGGGGTATGCTCTGTATACCCTGTCAGGATCATCTAAGCCTACATCATGCAGAAGCCGCAGAATATAGTTGTAACGCTGCTGGCGGGATTTGTCGGAATGAAGCCGTAGCGTTTCATCCATCTGTCTGCCAATACGCATAGAAGGGTCCAATGCAGTCATTGGATTTTGCGGGATATAGACAATCTGGTTTCCGTATATTCCTCGTCTCTGCTTTTCTGACGAATTCAAAAGATCAGTCTCGCCGAAGAAAACGGAACCCGACACCTTAAATTTTTTAGGGTCCAATAAGTTTAGCACCGCACTACAGGTCATTGTTTTGCCGCTGCCTGACTGGCCTAACAAGATCAAAGACTCTCCTTCTTTGATTGCAAAGGATATTTCAGAAACCAAGTTATCCGTGCCTGACCGAAGATTAATGCTTAAATGATCAATCATAAGTGATGGCATCATAGGCTGTCCTCCTCCGGCGTCAGAATATCACGGAGTGCTTCTCCAAATAAATTGAAGCCTGCTGCCGTTACGAAGATGCACAAGCCTGGATAGATTAGCAATTCCGGATGAGAGTAAAGCGCTGTCCTGGCATCATTTAACATGGCACCCCATTCCGGTGTGCCGGAGGGAAGGCCAAGTCCGAGGAAAGCAAAGCTGGAAACCATAATGATGGAAGAAGCGACACCAGTGGAAACATACACAAGAAACTGTGGCAGAATGTTAGGAATCAGATGTCTGAAGACCAGCTTTCCTGTATTGCACCCAGAAATCCGGGCTGCCAGGATATAATCTTTACCCATTTCTTGAACGGAATAAGATCTGACAACACGAACAAACCAAGCCCAGGTCGCTATCACAACAGAAACGGCAATGTTTTGGAGTCCGTTCCCCAGAACGCCTATGACAGCAATAGCAATGATAAGAGAAGGAAAAGCAATAAACACATCACAGAGTATAGTAATGAAATGGTCTGCTTTTTCTCCAGCACAGGCGCTAAAAGTACCGACAATCAGACCAATCACAGACAAAATCAGCAGCACAGGTAAACTGATTCCGATGGAATATCTGGCTCCATACAGCAGCCTTGATAAGGTACACCTGCCCAATTGATCTGTTCCAAGAGGGTATTCTGCGTCAGGCTGAGCATACTTTTGCGATAAATTCACCAATTCAGGGTCGTGAGGCGAAAAAGCAGGTGCTGCAATCGCAATCACAATCACAATAGCAATCAGGCACAGACCGATGATTGCCTGCGGCCTTTTGAGTAGCTTATGTATCATTTTCTTCCCTCACCATCCATGGACAAAGCAGACGGTTGATTATGTCTGCCATGAAATTTGCGACGACAAAAATTGCTGCAATGACGACTATACAGGTAGAAACTGCAATCGTATCTGCTGCAATCACACTGTCCACCAGATAAGTTCCGATTCCCTTGATTGAAAAAACACTTTCGATTACCGCCCCTCCGGCAATTAGAAAGCCGAATTGCTGAAAGAAAATTGTAACAACAGGCGGTAAGGCATTTCGCAGAATGTGGCATACCAGAATTCTGTTGGCAGATAGTCCACGGCCTTTTGCAAACCGAACATAATCAGAAGATAATTCAGCCAGAAGAGAGGAACGCATAATTCGGATGAGTGAACACGAACTGGGAACCGCCAGGGCAAATGAAGGTAGTAAAAAGCCCCTCCAACCTGGACTTGGTAAGACACTGAACCATTTCAGATGAATCGCAAAGAACAGTAGAAGAAGGAATCCCAGCCAGAAAGTTGGCACACAAATACCGCAGATAGTAATGCCTCTGGTAACCTGATCGAAAAGGCGGTTCCGCTTTCTGGCACAGAGCAAACTAATCGGAACGGTGAGCACGATAATCCATAGAATGGCCATCCCTACAAGAGATGTGGTCGTAGCCAGATACTTGTGCAGATCCTTTACAATCGGTTGATGAGTGGTCAAAGAAGTCCCAAGTTCTCCTGTAAACATTCCGGAAAGCCACTGAATATATCGCACAGGGAGAGGTTGATCCAATCCCATTTCCACCCGAATCATCTCAATCTGTTCCGGCGTAGGATTGGATACGCCTCGGTGTGCAATAATTTCTGCAGGATCTTTTCCGGACCAAGCAATCAACAAAAAACTTAGAATGCTGACGCCTACCAGCACAATGAGGAAGCTAATGATCCTTTTCCCAATATATTTCTTCAAATAATGCACCTCCTCACATCAGAAATCAGTTAGACATAGTTAACCAAATGCCTTTATGTTACCCTTCAGTGCGGTCTGCATCTGAAGGGTAACCTGCTTAGTAGTTAAATTTCTCTGCCAGATTGGACTTTTCAATCATCTTTCTATATGTGGGCGACTGTTTCAGCAGATGAGCATGTTTTCCACAGGCTTCTACCGTACCTGCTTTCATAACGACGATCTTATCTGCATTTTCAATAGACTTCAGTCTGTGTGAAATAACAATCACGGTCTTGCCTTGAATCAAATGATTTAATCCAGTCTGTATCTGGACTTCTGTTTCCACATCTAACGATGCAGCAATCTCATCCAGAATGATAATTGGAGCATCCTTCAGGATTGCTCTGGCAATGGACAGCCGCTGACGTTCTCCGCCGGAGAGTTTGGCTCCATTTTCCCCGATTATTGTCTGGTAGGTGTCTGGCAGACGGCTGACAAACTCATTGCAACCAGCCAGTTTTGCAGCTCGTATTACTTCTTCGTCAGAAGCATCCAGCCGCCCAAGGCGAATATTTTCCATAATAGAAGTATTAAATAGAATGACTTCCTGAAAAACAATGGAAACATACTTGAACAAGCTATCAGTGTGAATTTCTCGTATGTCGGTTCCTCCGATCTGAACGGTACCGGAATCTGCATCATATAGTCTGCTGATGAGCTTAAGCATTGTTGTTTTTCCGCAGCCGCTGGGACCGACCAATGCGGTTACCTGTCCTTGCTCCGCCGTAAAGGATGCATGGCGAATCACCTGGGTGTCTTTCTGGTAGGAAAAACAAACGTCCTTTATTTCTACATTGAAATCTGAGAGGACTGCCTTTTCTCCACCCTGAAGTTCATGATTCTTGATTTCACCAATCCGGGCAATTCTTGCGTCCAAATAAAAGATTTCCGTCAGATAGAGCAAAACACCACCCATGGCCCCGCTGAGTTTCGCCGCCATAATAATATAGCCCAGAAGAATCAGGATACTTACCTGACCGGAGGCGAGCATTGAAAGGCCAACAGTCGCCGTGATTCCAATAGGAAGAATAGATAAAGTCTGGCCGATTGTAACAGGAATCGTCTGGGTGATCTGAGCTTTCCATCGAAGATTTTCTGCCTCATCCAACTGCTGGTCCATTTGAGCTTCTACTTTTTCTTTCAACCCATAGCTTTTAATTTCCTGATTCAGTTCGATTGCATTCTGAAAGCTTTCGGAAATATCTCTCAACTTATCATAATGTTTATTTACATCTCTGACCTGCAGTTTCTTTGTCAGGAAAAGAACCGAAGCAGAAGTAAGAACGGGAAGCAATACACAGAGACCTAATTTCCAATTCATGATCAGAAGGGCTACGCTGATAACCAAAAAGTAAATTGCAAACCCTATGGAATTAGCCACTGCGTTCGCAAAAGCATGCTCAATCGAAGCCACATCTGCCATGATTGTTTGAGCAAGGTCAGACAAATTGTGCTTTGAAAAATAGGATAGGGGCAGTTTGGAAAGCTGTTCCGCCAGATCAATTCTTAAATTTGCAGATTCCTGGTAGGTTTCATCATAGGTCGTTTTATAGTTATAGTTAATAACTAAGTACATCACCAGGGTCGCTGCCAGCATAAACAGGAGATATACCACCGGTTTCCCGGTATTTCCATTCAACAGCCTGTCTGCAAACAGAAAAACACAGATCATCGGCGGTACAAAAGAAACATAATAGAGAAAGAATGACCAGATTGATTTTGCAAGGCCCTTCACACCCGAATCACTCAGCTGGAAGGCTCTTTTTAGATATGTCTTCATCATGCCAACCTCCACTGATTTGCCTTGCAGTATACATCCTGAAAATCCTTATAACGTCCATTGCAGGCCATCAGTTCATTGTGGGTTCCCTGTTCCACAACTTTTCCATTCTGGACAAACAGGATCTGGTCTACATTCTGAATAGAGGACAGCCTGTGTGCAATCATGATAACTGTTTTGCCCCTCATCAGTTTTTGGAAAGCCTGCTGCAACTCGTATTCATTTTCCGGATCTGCAGCTGCAGAAGCCTCATCCATAATGACGATATTCGCATTCTTTAGAATAGCCCTTGCAATGGCGATCCTTTGCACCTCACCACCGGAAAGGTATACGCCCTTTGCCCCTATGACGGTCATCTCCCGCTGGGGGAATTTGTCAAGGATGGATGTGCAGTTCGCTGCGTCAAGTGCATCCATAATCTGCTGCCGTGTTGCCTGAGGATTTCCGATTCGGACATTTTCGTAAATTGAGGTCTTTAGTAATTGACTGCGCTGGAAAACAAATGCGATGTTCTGAATGAGAACTTTTTCAGAATAACTCTGAATGTTCTTTCCACCAATCAGAATTTCGCCGCCATCGACAGGATAAAACCCTGAAATCAGCTTTGCAATGGTAGATTTTCCTCCTCCGGAAGACCCGATGAGCGCATAAGTTTTATTCTGATGAAGTGTCAGGCTGAAATCCTTCAGCACGAAGTTGTCATCATACTTAAAGTCAACATGACGAAATTCAATATTGAAATCTTGGAAGGTCTCTTCGTTTCCATGTGGAAGCTTTGCCTGATCCATAGAAGTAGTCAGCTCATCAAGCCGATTCAGCGTATTTTGTGCGCCAAAGTTATCCTGCCCCGTAAACATGATCGATGTGAAAGAAGTAAATACAGCTCCGGAGAACACAGCAAAGAAAACAATCTTTGCCAGGATTAGCATAGCAGGTTCTCCATAGCTGATGAATACAACTGCGGCTGGTACAGCAAAAGCATAAAACACGTTGAACAGAACCTGGAATCCGACGTAGGGATTCTTACAGCTGAGGCTATACTGATAGACGTACTGTTTGTACTCTTTGATCGAGTTAATCAGAGTTTTGTAATACTGTACAGTTACACCGAAGATTTTTATGATCTGCATTCCTCTGACATATTCTACTGTTGCCGCACTCATCTTTTGAAGCGCCGCTGAATAGCCAGACAGAAATTCAGTACCACCGGACATTTTACGATACTGAAGAACACCAATCACAGTTGTAAGGATCAGGAGAACACCAAGGCGATAGTCTATTGCAAACATCAGCACAAACATTAACACCGGCGTCATAACAGCAGTGACGTTGTCCGGAATCAAATGGGCCACTGTTTTGTGTGTTTCTGCTGCGTTATCATCAATAATTTTTCGAATCTCTCCAGAGCTGTTATGGTCAAAAAAGGAAGAAGAGGCATCCAATAATTTATGAAGCCCATTTTTCCTTAAGTTTGTTTCAAGCCGGAAGCCTAAGTAGTGGGAACACGTTGCCGATGCAATGTTGAGAATGCCTCGTAAAATCATAAGTATGACTACAATAATTGCGTCATACATAGCCTTCTCATATACGGGAATAACCAGAATAGACACAATAGACTGCCACAGAAACCAATATGCTCCCATATATGAGCAGACGGCAGCGGCAGATAGTGCCATGGAGAAATATGCCCAAATTCTTTTATCTGGGACATAATGAAATAGTTTTTTATATAAACTGCGCATTGACTTCAAATATACACCTCTTTTTGCTTAAAAACGGTTTGACATACATCAACTCTTTCATTATAATTAGTTGTAGCTAACTGTAAAGGGCAAAACAGATATAAAGTCTAAACAAGGCATTAATAAATCTAAACGAGGTATCTTTTGGAGGAGCCAATGATAGAAGTTAAACGAGATGATTTCTTTGTTGAATCGATAAAGAATCCAATAGAGTACGGAACATATTATAAGATCAACCCAAAATATGGAACCGGATTTCAATGGACGAGTGAGGTTCACCACGATTTCATCATTACAGCGACAGATATAAGATTTAACCAGGAAACTATGGTCGGAGAACATATTGGGTCTGGTTATGTACTTGCTCTCTATATTAGTGGCGCAGGAGATGAATTCTATCCGTATCAAAATATTTCTCCGAATACATTGCGCTGCTATGAACCATCTGAAAAGTATAAAGCTATTTATCATCCTCAGATTCCATTAAGATGTATTACCGTGCAGGTTGACCAGGAATTTATTGATCAGTATCTCCAGGAAATTTCCGGTGATCTTGAAGTGAACTTTTCTGATTTTTTCAAAGAAAAAGGGAAATTCTATTTACCAAATGTTAATCATGCTATGCAAAGCCTATATGAGTATCTGCTTTCCATGAAAGCGTCCAGAATTACAGTAGAAGCAAAAATATATGAAATCATCTCTTATCTTGCTTCATATTTGAAAGAAAACAGACTAAATGAAGAGAATGGCCAGCCCATTAACAAAACAGATTTGCAGGCATTAGATGAACTAACGCATTACATGGACGAACATTACAGTTTTAATATTACGTTGCAGACGCTTTCCACCATTGCATATATGAGTGAAAGCAAAATGAAAAAGCTATTTAAGTCAGTTTATAATATGTCCATTACTGAATACATTCAGAGGAAAAGGATCTCTGTAGCCGAGCATATGCTTATTCAGACCGACCTCACCATTGCGGAAATTTCAAGAATTGTTGGATACTCCAACCCCAGTAGATTGATTGAAATATTCAAAAGGTATTATGGATTTACTCCCTCAAAATACAGAAAATAAAAGTGTTATACTAATTTGGATAAACCTAACCCTCTAAAAATCAACCAAATCAATCGTTATGAGGTGACGCATACAAGCGTCACCTCATTTCTTTTTGGATATTTCCGTTGTACTTGCAAAGTAAGACTCAAGGAAGGCTGTCAAAAAACTACAAAATCACCCCCGTTTCTGATATTCTGATATAATGAAAGAAACGGGGGTGTGCGCCGGTTCGGTGGCAAGCATATAGCCGGTGGGAATCCGGCCTGGTAAGGCTTGGCAAGCCACCAGTATCGAGTCCTTGGAGCGTCAAAGGCCAACAATGACGTTTAAGCGTAGGACAGAGAGCAGGAAGGCCGTAATGCGAAAGCGTGAAGTGATAGAGCTCCGTCATAGAATCAATTGTGTGGGATGGCCATGTGCCTCCGCGGTCATCAACAAGGAACGGTCGCTAACTGCAAGACCGGGAAAACACGCCGGAGTCCAAGAGCACGGCACACCTGACATTGTTATGTTTGTCATACCCGGGAGGCCTGAGTGGCTCCGCAGGAAAAAGAACTGCGGTAGGGAGTATCGGCCAAGCGCCTCGCCCCTTGTCCCATGCACGCCCCAACAATACCGGCGCACCATGAGGGTAACGGTTTCGATCTCCTTTTCCTTGTTCAAGTTCTGAAGTCCTTTCTGTTTTATACGCAGTTAGTCTCCTCTAACCGCCTGGTGGAAGAAAAGGCAGGCCACCTGTATGCAGTCTGCCTTTTGCCTGATGCGAAAGCCTGCAGACGCGCGGGGCTTACAGCACCAGCGAGGGCGCGGTGTAGACCCGTGTCTTCAGCTCGCTGTTGAGCATATACAGCCCCTTGCTGTCACCGCCGAACAGCTCCATCTTGGTGATGAGGTCGGCGGCGTTCTTCTCTTCCTCGCCCTGCTCCTTAATGAACCAGTCCAGCATCTGCATGGCACGGAAGTCTTTTGCCTCGTATGCGGCGGCGTAGATGGCATCGATGCTGGCGGTAACGAGCTTCTCGTGCTCCAGTGCCTTTTTCAGTGGGGTCATGTGGTCGCCTCGTTCCCACTCCGGCTTTGCAATGGCCTCGAAGGTGACGCCCTCGCCGTTATTCTGCAAATACTGATAAAACAGCATGGCGTGATCCCGCTCCTCCTGCGCCTGCACCCGGTACCAGTTCTCAAAGCCGTCTAAGCCCACGGAGGCGTAGTAATTGGCAAAGTCCAGATACAGATAGGCGGAGTAGAACTCCTTATTGATCTGCTCGTTGAGCAGCTTAGATACGTTAGCGTTCATGATACTTCTCCTCCATAAGATTGTCTTTTTCCTGCTCCCGGCAGGCGGGGCAGATATACCGGATCCAGAGCGATGCTGGGATGCTCCCTTTTCATCTCCAGGAACACCCGCTCCGCCGTGGGATGCTGCTGCAGCTCCGTTACGGCGGCCAATATCTCCTCTGCGTATTTTGGCATACCGCCAACCCTCCAAATGCAAGAATGAGTCTTATTATTTTGCTTTTATTATACCTATATTTTTTTCTCTGTCAACAAGCACAAAAGGCTTGTGCCCCAAAAGCTGCCTCGAAGCACCTTGACAGTTTTAACTGTATCTGTTATAATCACAGTATAAACTGTATTAGTAGCGAACACAGTTACATTGGAGGTTGATTATGCGTCAGATATTACTTTTTGCGGCACTTGCCACCTCGCTTGCGCTGCTGAGCGGCTGCACGCTGTCCAAAGCAAAAAAGGACACGGAGGACATGACAGGCAAGGCGGCGTATCATAAGCTCAGCGCTGAGGAAGCCTATGAGATGATGGCCTCGCAGGAGGTCGTGGTGGTGGATGTTCGCACCCGGGAGGAATACGACGGCGGGCATATTGAAAACGCTGTCCTTGTGCCTAACGAGAGCATCGGGAGCGAAATGCCCGAGGCGCTGCCCGATAAGGAAGCCACGCTGCTGATCTACTGCCGCAGCGGTCGCCGCAGCAAGGACGCCGCCCAAAAGCTGCTGGAGCTTGGGTATCAGAGCGTCTACGACTTCGGCGGCGTCATCGACTGGCCCTACGAGCTTGTGAAGGAGGGATAATTGTGGACAGTTCCTTTAATCTGGCCGTCCATGCGCTGGTCTGCCTGAGCCACAGCGGGCGCTCCCTCAGCAGCGAAGCGCTGGCGGAGAACATCTGCACCAACCCCACCCGCGTCCGCCGGGTACTTGCGGGGCTGAAAAAGGCGGGGATGGTGGAGACACGGGAGGGCTTGGACGGCGGCTATCGCCTCTGCGCCGACCCTGCGAGCCTGACTCTGCGGCAGGTGGCGGAGGCGGTAAACGCCCGCTTTGTGGACTGTGCGTGGCACAGCGGGGACATTGACCGGGACTGCGCCATCTGCTCCGGCATGGCAGGCGTGATGGACGCGCTGTACCGGAACATGAACGAGGAATGCGCCGCCTATCTCTCGCGCATTACGATCACAGATATTGAAACGCAGCTTTTTACAGAGAAAGGGGTTTTGCAAATGGATGAAGCAGCTACGGTCTGTAGAGATCGGCAGGACAGCGTCAGCTCGTACAATCTGATTTGATCATACCCACAGTCGCTTTGGCTCTTGGTATTTTCTGTTTGAACTCCAAAAGCTTTGCAGAGCTCAAGGAGCCTAATCGTACAACCAGAGCAGCGCCGCGCCGATTTTCTCAAATTATGTGACGCCGTCACAGTAAAACCGCTTGTCACGCAGTATACTATACCCAAACAAAGGAAAGGAGCTGACAGATATGGCAGCTATGAATATGAATCAGGAGCAGTTTAAGCAGTTGATCCGGGAGGAAAAGCCTGTTTTGGTGGATTTCTGGGCGCCCTGGTGCGGCTATTGCCGGAGGATCGGCCCTGCGTATGAGAAGATTGGAGAGGAATACGCGGACAGCCTCGTTGTCGGCAAGATCAATATTGACGAGGAGCCGCGGCTGGCGGGAGCCGAGGGGATCGCGGTCATCCCAACTCTGGTGCTGTACCGAAACGGAAAGGCCGTGGATTCCGTCACCGCACCCGGCTCAAAGGCAGAGATCGACCGTTTCATTCAGGAAGCCTTGGCGAAATAACGGAGGGTTCAGATATGAACAACAATCATGTTTATGATATGCTCGTGGTGGGCGGCGGCCCAGGCGGCTACACCGCCGCCCTGTACGCGGCAAGGGCGGGGCTGGACACCGTCGTGCTGGAAAAACTGTCCGCCGGTGGGCAGATGGCACTGACCGAGCAGATCGACAACTATCCCGGCTTTGAGGACGGGATCGACGGCTTCTCTCTGGCGGAGAAGATGCAAAAGCAGGCGGAGCGCTTCGGGGTACGCAGCGAATACGCAGAAGTCCTCCGCATGGATCTGACGGCGGTTCCCAAGCTCTTGGAAACCAGTGAGGGGATCTTCCGCGGGAAAACCGTGGTGCTGGCCACCGGCGCAGACCCCAGAACGCTGGGCGTAGCCGGAGAGGCGGAGCTGTTGGGCCGGGGCGTGGCCTACTGCGCCGCCTGCGACGGGATGTTTTACAAGGGCAAAACGGTGGTCGTGGTGGGCGGCGGCAATTCCGCCGCGGCAGATGCCCTCTTTCTCAGCCGCGTGGCAAAAAAGGTGATCCTCGTCCACCGCAGAGACACCCTGCGGGCCACCAAGATCTATCACGAGCCGCTGGCACAGGCCGAAAACGTGGAATTCCGTTGGAACAGCGTCGTTTCCGCACTGCTTTCCGGGGACAGGCTGACCGGCGTCCGCCTGCGGGACACCGTCACCGGTGAGGAAAGCGTGGTGGACTGCGACGGCGTATTTGTCAGCGTGGGCCGACAGCCCGCCACGGCGCTGGCGGTGGGTCAACTGGCGCTGGACGGCGGCGGCTATATCGTGGCCGGAGAGACCACGGAAACCAGTATTCCCGGCGTTTACGCCGTGGGCGACGTGCGGACGAAGCCCCTCCGTCAGGTGGTCACCGCCGTGGCGGACGGCGCAGTGGCAGTCCACATGGCGGAAAAATATATCGCGGAAAACCGATAAGGGAGGTAGATTGAAAAAGCCATGTTTAAGGTCAGGCCGGATACGACCGCAGAGGGGATGTCGACATATCTGCAAGGCAAACTGCCAGAGTGATGGCAGATAAGATAACCCATGTAAGATCGGGAGATATGTTGTCTCTCCATATCCAGTCCACGCAACAGTGAGCAACTGAACACAAAACACAGCCACAGATGTACTCTGCGGCTGTGTTTTGTGTTCTCAAGACTCCGGTCTCGCCCCACACCACATCGTGACCTCAACCTGAGATGACGGTACTCTGCCCTTGGGACATAAAGCAGATGAGTAAGACCATCATCTGTACGAGAATAGCTGCAATAGCTGCGGTTTGTTGCAGCTTATTCCGCGCAGAGCTCAGCCACCAGAGCATCCATCTGCGCCTCACTGGTTTGGTTCAGTGCGCCGCGCAGCGATACCTCCGTTTCACACAGTCGGAGTTCCTTCATCTTTTCCAACTCGGCGCGCATCAGCCGCGCGGCAGCAGGGGCCCATGAGCCGTTTTCCATGAGGCCGATCCGGCGGTTTCGGAATCCCTTTGTCTGTAAATGTTCCAAAAACTCCTTCATGGGCGGGAACAGTCCTCCGTCATAAGTGGAGCAGGCCAACACCAGTTTCCCACAGTAGAATGCGCTGGTCACGGCATAGGAAAGGTCTGTTGCCGTCAGATCGCACATGGTGACTTGTGCACCTTTTCCCTCCAGCTTGCTCTTGAGGGCCTCCGATGCATATGCGGTATTTCCATGGATGGACGCGTGAGCGATCAGGATGCCCTCCGGTTCTTCCGGTTTCCATTGTGACCAGAGATCATAGAGCCGCAGACACTCCTCCAGCCCTTCTGTAAGCACGGGACCATGGAGCGGGCAGATCATTTTGATCTCCAGCGCGGAGATTTTTTTCAGCAGCGCCTGCACCTGTGCGCCATACTTTCCGACGATGTTGTAATAATACCGCCGGGCCTGCGGCGCCCAGGGGGCACGGGCAGTCCGTTCCAGTGAACCGAAGCGGCCGAAGGCATCCGCCGAGAACAGGATCTTTTCCTCCTCTTCATACGCTGCCATCACCTCCGGCCAGTGTACCATCGGCGCCAGCAGGAAGCGCAGCCGGTGTGAGCCCAGAGAGATCGTGCTGCCCTCGCCAACCTCCAGCATACGGTCTTCCGACAATGCACCTGTGCCGAAGAACTGCTTGATCAGGGTAAATGTTTTCGCGTTTCCCACGATCTTCATCTCCGGGTACTTTTGTGCCAGCCGCATGAGGCTGCCGGAATGATCCGGCTCCATGTGTGTGACCACAAGATAGTCGGGGTTGCGCCCCTCCAACACCTGCGCTACATTGGAAAGCCATTCCTCCGCCGCCCGTGCGTCCACGCTGTCCATCACGGCGATTTTCTCGTCCAGAATGACATAGGAGTTGTAGCTCACTCCCATAGGCTGGACGGGGTACTGGTTTTCAAAGAGTGCCAATGTGTTATCATCCACCCCTACATAGCGGATGGCATCTGTTACCGTTTGAATGGTCATAATATAAAACAACTCCTTATCATCTGTTCAGGACCTGCATCTCCGGGTTCTTCTCTCCGAATTTCTCGCGCAGCGCGCTGCAGATATCCTCCCGGGACTTGCCCTGCTTCTCACCGTTTTTAATGAGCTTGTACGCCTGAAACAGCGCCGAGGGGCCGATCTCGCTGCTGAAAAAGCCGATGCCCTGATTCCATGCCAGCAGCTCGAACACGTCGTCCAGCGCGGCGCTTTCCACGCCGTGGATATATGCCTTTACCAGCTCCCGCGCCGCCTGCCGCATCCGGCCTGCACCCACAGCGTTGGTCAGGGACAGCAGCAGCCGCGTTTCGTAGGGCAGTACGCGCTTCTCGCTCTGCCATGTGGTCTCCCAAAAATCCGCGGCGATCTGCCCCAGCTTTTCATCGATCATGGGATAGTTCAAAAGAGCCAGCGGCTTGAAGGGGGCGGAGCTGTCGCCTTCCTTCTTCTCTGTGCGGCAGAACCAGACATGAAACTCCGCCTCACTCCGCTGCTCGGTGTGGTGCTCGTAGCCCAAGCCCTCCATGACAGCGTACAGTGGATGCGGCTCAAAGGTCTGGATGATGTGTAATCCTTCGCCCACCTCCAACGCCTCGGCTCGTTTCCTCAGCCCTTCAAAAAAGCTGCCCTGTATATGGCGCACATCCACGGTCTGAAACGCCTGCGCCTTATCCTTCCAGTTTTCGTAGCTCATGCGGTTATTCTCCTTTCCTCACTCGATAAAACCAGATGTGATATTCGCTGCCGCTCACCTTCTCCGTGTGATGCTCAAAGCCCATAAGGGCCAGCACCGGGTACAGGGAGACAGGCTCGAAGGTCTGGATGATATGCAGTCCTTCGCCATTTTTCAGCGCGGCAGCCTTTGCCTTCAATGCGGGGAAGAAGTCCATCTTTTTCCCCCGCACGTCCATCACTTCAAATGTGCCGATTTTGTCCTTCCAGTTTTCATAACTCATCGTCTTTGCCTCTCTTGCAGAAAGCTCACGCTGCTTCGAAGGAATCCTTACCCACGCCGCACAGGGGGCACTCAAAATCCTCCGGCACCTCGCTCCAGGGCGTACCGGGAGCGATGCCGCCCTCTGGGTAACCTATGCTCTCGTCGTATTCCCAACCGCAAACGCTGCATACATACTTCATCGTGATTCTTCCTTTCTTTTTCTAATGATTTTGTTATTCTTCCACCAACCGGCCGTCCACCGTCACGGTGACCACCTGCCACGGGATGAACTTCCCGCTCTGCTGGAGTGCCTTTTTCGCCGCCAGCTCCAGCCCGCCGCAGCAGGGGACCTCCATGCGGACGACGGTGACGCTCTTGATGTCGTTATTCCGGATGATCTCCGTCAGCTTTTCGGAATAGTCCACGCCGTCCAGCTTGGGGCAGCCCACCAGCGTGATGTGTCCCTTGATGAACCTCTCGTGAAAAGCGGCGTAGGCGTAGGCGGTGCAGTCGGCGGCAATCAGCAGCCGCGCGCCGTCAAAATACGGGGCGTTCACCGGTACCAGCTTGATCTGCACCGGCCACTGGGAAAGGCGGCTCGTCTGTTGGGCTTGCGGCGTTTCCACGGTGGGCGCGTCCTGGCGCTGAATATTCCGGGACTGGCTGCCGGGGCAGCCGCAGGGCAGGGTCACGCCCTCTTTTTGCATTTTCCGCTGCTTATTTTCCATGACGGCCTGCTCGTCATAGGCCGCCGCCTCCCGCTCTACAAAGGTAATGGCCCCGGTGGGGCAGGCGGGCAGGCAGTCGCCCAAACCGTCGCAGTAATCGTCCCGCATGAGCCTCGCCTTGCCGTCCACCATGGCGATGGCGCCCTCGTGACAGGCGGCGGCGCAGGCGCCGCAGCCGTTGCATTTATCCTGATCGATTTCAATGATCCGTCGTTTCATGTTCGGTCCTCCTGTTGCTTTTGTGCGCTCATTGTACTATACTAAAGGCAACAAGTCGGTTGAATTTTCAACGAAAGAGAGTTTTTTATGAAAGAATTTTTTCCTGTGCTCCATATGGCGGCGCTTTTCTCCGGCATTTCCGATGAGGAGCTTGCCGCTATGCTCTCCTGCCTTGGGGCGAGGATCGACTCCTTTCCCAAAGGCTCCCGCCTGCTCCGCGCCGGAGACGCGGTCGAGGAGGTGGGTCTCGTGCTGGCGGGCAGCGTCCTCATCGTGCAGGAGGACATCTGGGGAAACCGCAGCATCCTCTCCAAGACCGGGCCGGGGCAGACCTTCGCGGAGGTGTTCGCCTGCGCGCCGGGGACGGTGCTGAACGTGAGCGTGGAGGCGGAGAGCGCGGTGACGGTGATGTTTCTGCACATAAGGCGCGTTTTGAGTGTGTGCCCCTCCGCCTGCTCCCACCATAGCCGGATCATCCGCAACCTGCTGGGCGAGCTGGCGGAGAAGAACCTGCGGCTCAACGAAAGGCTCACCCACATGGGCCAGCGCACAACGCGGGCAAAGCTCATGTCCTATTTTTCCGCCGAGGCGCAGCGCCGGGGTGGCTATGAATTCGACATTCCGTTCTCCCGCCAGCAGCTTGCGGATTATCTCGGCGTGGAGCGCAGCGGGCTGTCGCTGGAGCTCGGAAAAATGCGGGATGAGGGCCTGCTTGATTTTCACAAAAGCCACTTTCTTCTCAAGGCGCCGGAGACGGACGGCCTTCCTCCTTCTGCGCGTTAAGAATCTCCCCTTCAAGCCCCCTTTGGGCGTATTGGAAAGTGCGGATACACCGGGCAGAATCCTCCGTGATGCGCTGGTAGTTGTCCAGATCTTGCAGGAGATCACAGGCTCCGCGCAGAGTATCCGGCCGCTCGGCCTCCAGCACGGCGGCGTAGGTTAGAAGCATACCGTCCTTCTGCCAGATGTCCTCCAAGGCTTCGGCAAAATCGTTGTAATCCTCCACGGCGGGGCAATCCGTATCACGGATCAGCTCGCCGATGTAAGGCACCTTGAAGCGAATATCACAGAGCATGGCATCCGCGAAAACATCGATATCGAGGTAAGCCTTCACCGCGTCCAGGTATTCCTCGTCAGCGGGAAGGACGAGGGTGTAGTCCGGCTTTCCATCGACGCGCAGCGTCATGCGGAGCATTTCATCCCTGCTCTCATCCCACCAAGACTCTGGTGCTTGGGGATAGCGCGGCAGATGTTCTTTTCGAACTACATACCCATTCAAGGTGTACGCGCCGCCGCAATTGCTGTAAAACTCCGCGCCGATGCCAACATAGTCCAAATACGGTTTGAGATGCTCCGGGCAGTCGATTTTTCCATGCTCCACCAAATACCCGCCAAGCTCCCGGTCACAGGTCACCTCCGGGATCATTCCGTACTGTCCGATGCGTCCAACCGCTTGCAGCACATCGTCGAGATTGCTGATGCATTCACTCAACAGCGCGCCGGCAAATATCTGATGCTCCTTCTCGCTCATTGCGTCGATCTGCCTTGAGAGCCGATTCAGCTTTTCCAAAGTTTCTGGGACAAGAAGGTCTGCGCTTCGGATAAACTGCCAGAGCCCCTTTACAGAGCTCTTTACATCTGAAATGCGGAAATTTCTTTCTCCTGAACAGATATCGTCCAGCCGAATGTCGATCTCCTCCACCGGAGAAGAGGCTGCGGGCAATTCCAGCGGGATACTTTCCTCGCCATTGCCGTGAGTCAGATAAAGCGTCATCGTGAAAGCCCTCCCATCTCCATGCGGCTGCTCTGGCTGCCGTTCATCACTTCTTCCATACTCGTGCCGCGTCTGGAGCCGGTACGATCCGGCAACGGCCTGATGGTCGATGGGAGGCCCGCGTGACCGTCGGCATAAATCCAGGCACCGGCAAGGCGATCCGCCGCAGCATCTACGGAGATGCAAAGCTACTATGACAATCTGAAAAAAGCGTGAAGAAAATCTCCGTCGTTTCTGACATCGGCGGAGCTTCTTTTTGAGTGGCTTATGGGGTAAAAATCTTGTTTGGGGTAAAGTTAGGGGTAATAGACGGCTGACCGGCTTTGAAGCAGAGCATAAATGATGTAAAAATGGGTTTAAAAAGAAAGAAGCAAGAGAAAATGCTGCATTTTCTCTTGCTTCTCTTGGCGCAGTGGGAGGGATTCGAACCCTCGGACGGCTTTTGGCCGTCACACGATTTCCAGTCGTGCTCGTTATGACCACTTCGATACCACTGCGTATCTCAATGCTCAACAGCAATGCTCAACAGCAAGCATCATTATACCAAAATTGGGCGTGAAGTCAATACCCAATTTTCGCTTTTCCGCAAAAAAGAGACAGGAAAACCGTCGGGCTCCGCCCGACGGTCGTTTTCTTATTCCAGCCGCTCCAGCGCCGCGCGGGCGGCCATCTGCTCGGCTTCCTTTTTGCTGTGCCCCTCGCCGCGCCCGACGACCGCGCCGTTGAGCAGGACCTCAAAGGTGAAGGTCTTGTCGTGGTCGGGTCCGGACTCCTCCGCCATGCGGTAGACGAGCGTGCGGTTCGGCTCGCGCTGCACCAGCTCCTGCAGCACGGTCTTATAATCGCGGCGGCGCTCCTCCACGACCTCCTCGCGCTCACAGTCGAGCAGCACGCGGTGGATCAGGCTGCTTGCGGCGGCAAGCCCGCCGTCGAGATAGACCGCGGCGATGACCGCCTCGGTCGCGTCCGCGAGGATGGACGGACGGGCGCGTCCACCGCCGGCCTCCTCACCGTTGCCGAGCTTGAGGTAGCGGCCCAGCTCCAGCTTCTGCGCGACCTCATGCAGGCTCTCCTCGCAAACGAGCGCCGCGCGGATGCGCGTCAGCTCGCCCTCGGGCGAGTCGGGATGCCGCGCAAAAAGATACTCCGCCGTGACGAAGCCGAGCACGCTGTCGCCCAAAAACTCCAGCCGCTCGTTGCTCACGCTCTCCGCGCCGCGGTGCTCGTTGGCATAGGAGCTGTGGCGCAGAGCCTCGGCGAGCAGGGCTCCGCTGCGGAAGCGGTAGCCCAGCTTACGTTCCAATTCCTGCAAGGCGTTTCGCCTCCTTTTTCATAAGTCCGCCCCGCCGGAAGCGGGGCGTTATCCGTTATTTCAGTTGAGCTTGGCCGTCAGGTAGCGCACGCAGTCGCCAACGGTCTTGAGCGTCAGCAGATCCTCCTCGGGGATCTCGTCGATCTCAAATTCCTCCTCCATCGCCATGACCAGCTCGACCAGGTCCACGGAGTCGGCGCTCAGATCGTCCTCAAAGGAGCTGTTCATCGTCACATCGTCCGCGTCCACGGCGAACTGCTCCGCGATCAGATCCTGCATTGTCTTGAAAATTTCTTCCGAAGTCATCTCATCCAGTCCTCCTCAGGAAACGTTTGGCAAAATGATACGGCAAGATAGCCGGTCTGTCAATAGGCTTTTTTGTAAAATCAGTCCTTTTCGGGCGTGACCTTCATCTTATCCACGTTTTGCGTGATGTCGGCGATGATGCCGCTCTCCGCGACGGCGATGGTCTGACGCACCGCGTTGCAGAAGGCCGCGGCGTTCGACGAGCCGTGCGCCTTGACGACGGGTCGGGAGATGCCGAGCAGCGCCGTGCCGCCGACCTCGTTGGGGTCGAGCATTTTCTTAAAGTCCGCAAGGCCGTCCTTGAGCAGCAGATACGCGAGCTTCGTCTTGGCGCTCTTTGTCAGCATTTTCTTCAGCTCGCCGCTCATCAGCTTTGCCGCGCCTTCGACGCTCTTGAGCATAATGTTGCCGCTGTAGCCGTCGGCGACGATCACATCGCAGCCGCCCGCGAGCGCGGTGTTGGCCTCGATGTTGCCGATGAAGTTGAGGTGGCCCTGCTCGCCGGCCTCCTTGAGGCGGGCGTAGGTCTCATGGCGGAGGGCGTCGCCCTTGCTCGGCTCGGCGCCGATGTTCAAAAGTCCGACGCGCGGTTGCACGACGCCGAGCACCTTTTCGGCATAATAGCTGCCTAAGTAGGCAAATTGCAGCAGGTACTCGCTCGTGCATTCGGCGTTTGCGCCGCAGTCGATCAGAACGGCCTTGCCGGTCATGGTCGGGATGGTCGGCGCGAGCGCCGCGCGGCGAAGCCCGAGGATGCGCTTGACCACGAGCGTCGCGCCCGCGAGCAGCGCGCCGGTGGAGCCGGCGGAAATAAAGCCGTCCGCCTGTCCGTCGCGCAGGAGGTTCAGTCCCACGGTGAGCGAGGAATCCTTCTTCTGCTTGAAGGCCGTCGCGGGATCGTCGCAGATCTCCACGACCTCCTCGGCGTTGGCGATCTCGATGCCCTGCGGGACCTCCTTGCAGCCGGCCTTCTCCAGCTCGCGCAGGATGTCCGCCGTGCGGCCGGTGAGAATGATGTCCGCGCCGTATTTCTCGCGGGCGAGCAGCGCGCCGCGGACGGGAGCCTCGGGGGCGAAATCGCCGCCCATCGCGTCAATGATGATCTTCATGGCTTTCCTCCTTTACGCCGTCGAGGACGCTCTCGCGCAGGCCGTCGATGATCTCCAGCGAGCGGCGGGAGAGCTCCGCGTTCTTGTTGCGCTTTCCCTTGATGCGGCAGCCGAGCGGCGGCATGATGCCGAAGTTGACGTTCATCGGCTGGAAATTGGCGACCGTCGTGTCGCTCACATACAGCCCCAGCGCGCCGATGGCGGTCTCGCGCGGGAAGTCGATGGGGGGCTGCCCCAGCAGCCGCCGCGCGGTCTCCACACCCGCAAGGAAGCCGGACGCGGCGGACTCGACGTAGCCCTCCACGCCGGTCATCTGCCCGGCAAAGGAAATACGGTCGTCCGCGATGAGGCGGTAATAGCGGTCCAGCAGACCGGGGGAGCTGAGATAGGTGTTGCGGTGCATGACACCGTAGCGCACGAACTCCGCGTTCGCGAGCGCGGGGATCATGGAAAAGACGCGCTTCTGCTCCGGAAAGCGCAGATGCGTCTGGAAGCCGACGAGGTTGTAGATGCTGCCCTCGGCATTGTCACGCCGGAGCTGCACGACGGCATACGGCTCGTGCCCGGTCTTGGGGTCCTTGAGTCCGCGGGGCTTGAGGGGACCGTAGCAGAGCGTATCGTGTCCGCGCCGCGCCATGACCTCAACGGGCATACAGCCCTCAAAGACGTGCTTATCCTCAAAGCCGTGGACGGGAGCCTCCTCCGCCGTGGTGAGCGCGTTCCAGAAGGCGTCGTACTCCTCCGCCGTGAGGGGGCAGTTGATGTAGTCCGCCGTGCCCTTATCGTAGCGCGAGGCGAACCACGCGCTCGACATATCCACGCTCTCGTAGGTCACGAGCGGGGCGGCGGCATCGTAGAAATTCAGCGTGTGACCGTCGCCGAGCTTCTCCGCGATGGCGGCGGAGAGCGCGTCGGAGGTCAGGGGGCCCGAGGCGACGATGACCGTCCCCTCGGCGGGGATCGACGTGACCTCGCTCTCGATCACCGTGATGTTCGGATGGCTCCGCACGCGCTCGGTGACGAGGCGGGCAAAGCCGTGTCGGTCAACGGCGAGCGCGCCGCCCGCCTCCACGCGCGTCTCGTCCGCGCAGGCGAGGATCAGCGAGCCGAGGCGGCGCAGCTCCTCCTTGAGCAGTCCCACCGCGTTTTCCAGCTGGTCGGAGCGCAGGGAGTTCGAGCAGCACAGCTCGGCAAAATCGTCGCTGTGGTGCGCCAGCGTTCTCTTCGCCGGCTTCATTTCATAGAGCGTGACCGCAATGCCGCGCCGCGCGAGCTGCCACGCAGCCTCGCAGCCGGCAAGGCCCGCTCCGATGACGGATACCTGCATCAGTTCTCTTCCTTCTTTGCCGTCTTTTTGGCGGCGGTCTTTTTTGCCGCGGCCGCTTTCGCGGACTTGGCGGCGGGCTTCGCCGCCGTCTTTTTCACGGCAGTCTTCTTCGCGGCGGTCTCCGCCTTGGCGGCGGTTTTCGCGGTCGTCTTCTTCGCGGCGGACTTCTTTGCCGGCTTTTCCTCCGCCGCTTCCGCGTCCGCGGCCTTTTTGCGCACAAAGCCGCGCTTGTCCTCGGGCAGGAAGTTCTCACACGCGGGGTTGATGCAGAACGGCTTCTTGAAGCCCTTGCCCGCCTTCTTGAACATCGTCTGTCCGCAGACGGGGCAGTCGTCCTTGGTGGGCACGTCCCACGTCATGAAGTCGCACTTCTTCTCCTCGTCGCGGCTCGTGCCGAACTCGCAGCAGTAGTAGGTGTACTGCTTGCCGGTCTTCTGGCTCTTGCCCGTGCGCTTCATCAGCCGTCCGCCGCACTTCGGGCAGCGGCCCGGCATCTCGACCACGAGCGGCATGGTGAAGCTGCACTCGGGATAGCCGGGGCAGGCGAGGAAGCGGCCGAAGCGGCCGGACTTGATGACGAGCTTGCGTCCGCATTCGGGGCAAACCTCCTCCGTCTCCTCGTCGGGCACCTTGAGATGGACGCCCTCGAGCTCCTTTTCCGCCTTTTGGAGATTGGATTCAAAGCCGCCGTAAAATTCACGCAGAACGTCCTTCCACGCGATCTTGCCCTCCTCGACGGTGTCGAGTTCCTTTTCCATGCGGGCCGTGAACTTCGTGTCCACGATGTCGGGGAATTTATCCTCCATCAGCTTCGTCACGACGCTGCCGAGCGGCGTGATGCGCAGGAATTTGCCCTCCTTGACGACGTACTCACGGTCGATGATGGTCGAGACCGTGGGCGCGTAGGTCGAGGGGCGGCCGATGCCGTTTTGCTCAAGCGCGCGGATGAGCGTCGCGTCGGTGTAGCGCGTGGGGGGCTGGGTGAAGTGCTGCTCCTCGTCGAAGCCCTGCAGCTCCAGCGTCTGCCCCTCGGTCAGCGGCGGCAGCGGGGAGGTCTTTTCCTCCTTGTCGTCGTCGCGGGCTTCCTCATACACGGCGGTGTAGCCGGAGAACTTCAGGCTGCTCGCGCTCGCGCGGAATTCGTGCGCGCCGGACTCGATCTCAACGGCAACGCTGTCGTACACGGCGTTCGCCATCTGACTTGCGATAAAGCGGCTCCAAATGAGCCGGTAAAGGCGGTACTGCTCGCCCGTGAGATCGCCCTTGAGGCGCTCGGGCGTGAAGTCCACATTCGAGGGGCGGATGGCCTCGTGCGCGTCCTGCGCGCCTGCCTTGGCCTTGAAGCGGCGGGTGGAGGCGGGATAATAGTCCTTGCCGTAGCGGCCGAGAATGAAGCTCTTGGCGCTGGCAAGCGCCTCCTCGCTGATGCGCAGCGAGTCGGTACGCATATAGGTGATGAGGCCCACGGTGCCCTCACCGGCGACGTCCACGCCCTCGTAGAGCTGCTGGGCGATGGCCATGGTGCGCCGAGGTGTCATGTTGAGCTTGCGGCTGGCCTCCTGCTGGAGCGTGGAGGTGGTGAACGGCGGGGAGGGCGAACGCTGCTTGTCTGCGCGCTTGACGCTCTTGACCGCGAACACCGCGCTCTTCGTGTCGGCGATGACCGCGTCGATCTCCTCGCGGGAGGAGGGCTCGAACTTCTTGCCGTTTTTGCCGTAATAGTGCGCGGTGAAGGTCTTATGGCTCGGCTCGTCGAGGAGCTGCGCGTCGAGCGTCCAGTATTCCTCGGGCTTGAAGCTCTCGATCTCCTTTTCACGCTCGTCCACCATGCGCGTGGCGACGGACTGCACACGGCCCGCGGAAAGGCCGCGGCGCACCTTCTTCCAAAGCAGCGGTGAGAGCTCATAGCCCACGATGCGGTCGAGCACGCGGCGCGCCTGCTGCGCGTCCACTAAATTCTGGTCGATCTCGCGCGGCTGCGCGATGCTCTCCTGCACGACATTCTTCGTGATCTCGTTGAAGGTCACGCGCCTGGCCTTCTGATCGTTCAGGTCGAGCAGATACTTGAGATGCCACGAGATGGCCTCGCCCTCGCGGTCCGGGTCGGTTGCGAGATAGACGGTGTCGCTCTCCTTCGCGGCCTCCTTCAGCTCGCGGATCAGGGCCTCCTTGCCGCGGATGGGCTTATAATCGGGCTCGAAATCGTGCTCGATGTCGATGCCCAGCTTGCTCTTGGGCAGGTCGCGCAGATGGCCCATGCTGGCCTTGACCGTGTAGCTCCTGCCGAGATATTTTCCGATGGTTTTCGCCTTGGCCGGAGACTCGACGATCACCAGATTTTTTTCTGTCATGTATTTGACTCCTTCATTCCTTTAGTTCCACCTGAATGGAAAAGCGCTTGCCGCCGCTCTGGGCCACATAGCCGTCGAGCTCGAGCATGGTGAGCGCCGAAAGCACGCGCCGCGCGGGGATCTGCGTCAGCTCGATCAGATCGTCCACCTGCTTTTCTCCCTGCGCGAGCTCGCGCAGGAGCTTCATCTGATCGTCCGTCAGGCCGTGGTCGCCAGTCAGGTCGAGCGCCGGCAGCGCTTCCGCTTCCGCGGGCGTCTCCGCCGCCTTTGCCTCCGCCTGCTCCGCGCGAGCCTGATAGCCCAGCGCGTGCGGCAGCTCGACCCGCTCGCCGAGAATTTTATGCGGATACATCGCCTGATACTCGCGCAGAATGTCCCAGCTCTCGCTCACAAGACCCGCGCCGTCGGCGATGAGGCGGTTGCAGCCGCGGCTCGCGCTCGCGTCGATGGGGCCGGGGACCGCGAACACGTCGCGTCCCTGCTCGAGCGCCGTATTGGCGGTGATGAGCGCGCCCGAACGCTCGAGCGGCGCTTCGACCACCACGGTCGCAAGACACAAGCCGCTGATGATGCGGTTGCGGATGGGAAAATGCCAGCCCTCCGCCGCCGTTCCCGGCGGGTATTCGGACAGCAGCGCGCCCGTGGCGGCAATGTCGCGGTAAAGGCCCGCGTTCTCCTCGGGATACACCACGTCCAGACCGTTGCCGAGCACGGCGACGGTCACGCCGCCCGCGCGGAGTGCGCCGCGGTGGGCCGCCGAGTCGATGCCCCGCGCCGCACCGGAGACGACGAGCGCCCCCTGCTTGGCCAAGCCGTAGGCGATCTTCTCCGCGCTCTGCGTGCCGTAGGGCGTACACGCGCGGGTGCCGACCATCGCGACGGCGACCTCTTCATCGAACGCCGGCAGCGTGCCCTTGACGTACAGAAGGCAGGGCGGCTCGAAGATGCCGCGCAGCCGCGCGGGATAGTCCGCGTCCTGCATCGTCAGGATGCGCAGGCCGAGACGCTGGCAGTCACCGAGAATTTTGTCCGCGCCGTCCGTCGATTTGTCGGCGAGCAGCTCGAGCTGCTTTTTGGATAAGCCCTCGACCAGCGCATACTCCGCCTCGTCGGCGTAGTAGACATCCTCGGGCGAGCCGAAGTGGTCGAGCAGCAGCGCGCGGGAGCGATTCGTCAGCCCCCGGCATTCGTTCAGCCAGACCCAGTATTTGAGTCCCGCCATGTCCGCCCCCTCCTCTCTATCGGTACATTTCCCACAGCACCACGCTCGCGGCGACCGCCGCGTTGAGCGATTCGCAGCGCGGCGACATGGGGATCTTGATGGTTTTCTCACATTTTGAAAGGATCTCCGCGCTCAGCCCGCGCCCCTCGCTGCCGATAGCGACCGCCGCGCGGGAAAGCTCCGCATCGCGCAGGCTCACGGTGTCGTTCCGCAGCGCCGTGCCGTAAAGCGGCAAGCCGCACTTTTGAAGCAGCGCGCACAGCTCGTCCGCCGTGCATTGGTACACATCGCGGCGAAAGACCGCGCCCATCGTGGCGCGCGCCGTTTTGGGGCTGTAGGGGTCGGCGCAGGCGTTGACGAGAAACACACCGTCGCAGTCAAAGGCGTCCGCCGTGCGCAGGATGGTGCCCACGTTGCCGGGGTCCTGCACACCGTCGAGCACAAGGTAGTGCGCGCCGCTCAGGGTTTCGGGCAGCGTGGTGTCCGGCAGGCGCACGGTAAAGAGCGCGCCCTGCGGCGTTTCCATCGGGCTGATCGAGCGCATCACATCGGCGGGCACCCGCACGGCGCGCACGCCGGAGGGAAGCACGGGAACGTCTACGCCCTCGGAAAGCACGACCGTTTTGAGCGGCGCGTTCCACCGAAGCGCCTCCTCGAGCAGCTTCACGCCGTCGCAGAGGTATTCGCCGCTCGCGCGGCGATAGGCGCGGGAGGCGTTCAGCTTTCGGATGTGCGTCATCAGCGCGTTCTGACGGCTGGTAATGTGCTCCATGCTCTGCTCCCCTCGCTTTTCGGTATATTTTTGGCAACACTTCCGCATGATAAGTGTGGCTTTATAATATAGGTATCGTTTCCAAATGTCAAGCCGCACTCTTCGACGGGATGCGGCAAAATTTTTGATTAGCGGTGTTGCGTCCGCAACAGACGCTTTTCAATTTTTCTGCTATAATTCTCCATAAACTAAGGCACGGCATGACAAGGAGGTTTGTTTCCATGACCGGTTTGAAGAACATTTCCAAGGCAGAGGTCCTGACGCTCAAGGACGAGGTCGCCTATCAGAAGGGACAGGTCGTGAGCAAGACGCTCGCGCAGAACGCCGCGCTGAGCGTGACGCTTTTCTCCTTCGATAAGGGTGAGGAGATCAGCACGCACGAGTCCGGCGGCGACGCCTTCGTGACCTGTCTCGACGGTGTGGGCCGCATCACCATCGACGGCAAGGAGTATCTGCTCCGCGAGGGCGAGAGCATCGTCATGCCCGCCAGACATCCGCACGCGGTGTATGGGCAGGAGCCATTCAAGATGCTGCTCGTCGTGGTGTTCTGAGCGCCGCGCTTGACAGCGCGGACGCTCTGTGCTATCATCGCTTCGTCCCCGGGAAGTACGCTCTGACCGGCGGACCGTATCATTTATTCTGCCGTTCTGCCGGTGAGGGCAAGCCCGAGCCGAAAGAGGAGGAAAAGCAAGGCACAGCCGGCGGCTGTGTCCGGTACCGGTTTTTCCATCCCTCCTGCCGTGCGGCGGGAGGGATGCTCTTATTTTTCGGGAGGTCATGTCTATGGAAACGCGCGTCGCCGTGCTGGCCGTCATCGTGCAGGAGGGAAGCTCCGTGCAGGCGCTCAACGAGCTGCTGCACCAATACGGGCCGTACATCATCGGACGGATGGGAGTTCCCTACCGGGAGCGCGGCGTGAACATCATCAGTGTGGCGCTCGACGCGCCGAATGACGTCATCTCCGCCCTGTCGGGCAAGCTGGGCCGACTCGACGGCATCACCGCCAAGACCGTCTACGCCCCCGACGCCGCCATCAGAAAGGAAGTTGCCAAATGAAATCACTCAAAAAGTTTTTCGCCCTGTGCCTGACGCTGGCGCTTGTTCTCTCGCTTGCCGCCTGCGCGCAGAAGCCCGCGGAGACCACCGACCCGGCCGAAACACCGGATACGCCCGAGCAGGAGGTCGAGGCCCCTGTCACCGCCCGCATCGCCGCGCTCAAGGGTCCCACGGCGATGGGACTTGTCAAGCTCATGAGCGACGCGCCCTCCTCCGCGAACGGACCGCTCTATGACTTCACCCTCGCCGGCTCCGCCGACGAGGTGACGCCCGCGCTCATCAAGGGCGAGCTGGACATGGCTTGTGTGCCCGCGAACCTTGCCGCCGTGCTGTACAACAAGACCGAGGGCGCGGTGCAGGTGCTGGCGGTCAACACGCTGGGCGTGCTCTACATTGTGGAAAACGGCGAGAGCGTGCAGTCCCTCGCCGACCTCAAGGGCAAGACCGTCGTGGCCGCGGGCAAGGGCAGCACGCCCGAGTACGCCCTGCGCTATCTTCTGAGCGAAAACGGCATCGACCCCGATGCCGACGTGACGCTCGACTGGAAGAGCGAGCACAGCGAATGCGTCGCGGCGCTGGCAAGCGGTCAGGCGAGCATCGCCCTGCTGCCCCAGCCCTTCGTCACCGTGGCGCAGAGCAAAATCGACGGTCTGCGCATGGCGCTCGATCTCACCGAGGAGTGGGATAAGCTGGACAATGGCTCCGCGCTCATCACCGGCGTGATCGTCGCACGCAGCGACTTTGTCGAGGCGCACCCCGCCGCCGTCGGCAGCTTCCTCACCGCCTACGCCGCAAGCGTGGACTGGGTCAACGCCAACACCGCCGATGCCGCCGCGCTCATCGGCGAATACGGCATCGTGGATGCCGCCGTAGCGGAAAAGGCCCTGCCTTACTGCAATATTGTCTGCATCACAGGAGCAGAACTTCTTGAAAAGCTGCCCGGCTATCTCTCTGTGCTCTACAACGCCGACCCCGCCGCTGTCGGCGGCGCGCTGCCGGACAACAGCTTCTATTTTGCGTGATCCTTCGGCGGCGGGCGCTCTCCCGCCGCCGGCAGGCGGTAAGACCGACACCCCATAAGAAAGGAGATGACCGCCGTGGAGCCGAAGAAGAAAAAAAGCGTCCGCCTTTGGGCGGTCGTTTTCTGGCTGCTCGTGTGGCAGGGCGCGAGCATGGCGCTCGCCGTCCTCTACCCGCACGGCGCGCTGCTGCTCGCCTCTCCCCTTTCGGCGCTCGCGCGGCTCGGGGAGCTGGCGGTCACCGCCGCGTTCTGGCGGACGGCGCTCACCTCGGCCGCGCGCATCCTCGGCGGCTTTCTGCTCGCCTGCGCGCTGGCGGTCGTGCTCGCTGCGCTTGCCGCGCGGTACCGCCGCGCGGAGGAGCTGCTCGCGCCGCTTGTGTCCGTTGTCAAGGCCGTGCCGGTCGCGTCGTTCATCATCCTCGCGCTCGTGTGGCTCGATAGCCGCCAGCTGCCGCTCTTCATCGCCGCGCTGATGGCTTTCCCCGTCGTGTACCGCAACGTGCTCGAGGGCATCCGCGGCACGAGCCGCGAGCTTCTTGAGATGGCGCGGGTGTTCCGCGTGCCGTTCTCACGGCGGCTGCGCGGCGTTGATCTGCCGCAGGTGCTGCCCTATTTCCGCGCGGCGGCCGATACGGCGCTGGGTCTTTCGTGGAAGGCCGGCACGGCGGCGGAGGTCATCGGCCTGTGCTCCGGCACCATCGGCGAACGGCTCTACACCGCCAAGGTCTACTTTCAGACCGCCGACCTCTTCGCGTGGACGGCGGTGATCGTGCTGCTCTCCGTTCTGTTTGAAGGGCTGTTCCTGCGCGGCGTGGACGCGCTGGCGGAAAGGTGGTGCGCCTGATGGAGCTTCGGGTGGAAGATCTCCGCAAAAGCTACGGCGGCACAGCGGTGCTGCAAGGTGTAAGCTTTACCGCCGAAATCGGCCTCACGCGCGTCACGGGCAGCTCCGGCATCGGCAAAACGACGCTGCTGCGCATTCTGCTGGGGCTGGAGCGTGCCGACGGCGGCACGACCAACGCCGACCGCTTCCGCTGGGCGGCGGTCTTTCAGGAGGACCGCCTGCTCGAGCAGCTCGACGCCGCGGGCAACCTGCGCTTCGCGCTCGGCGCGGCTTACGACGAGGCCGCCGCGCGCGCCCTGCTCGCGGAGCTGGGGCTCGGCGATGCGGGAGGCAAGCGGGTGCGGGACTGGTCCGGCGGCATGAAGCGCCGCCTGACCCTCGCGCGCGCCCTGCTCGCGCCCTCGGACGCGCTCGCGCTCGACGAGCCGTTCACCGGACTCGACGCGGACAACCGCGCCGCGGCGCAGCGCTGCGTCGCGCGGGCCGCGCGGGAGAAGATCGTCCTGCTCGTCTCGCACGAGGACGACGCCCTCGCCGGCGCGGAGGTCCGCCTGCAATGACCGAAAAGGAGAGCCGCTTTCCATTGCAGGGGCTCCGTAAAACAGTATTTGCAAAAACTCCCACAATGGGAAAGATTTGGCGTGACTTCGGTCACGCCTTTTCTTTTGCTTTCAATTCATCCAGAGGGATGTACCCCAACCCATCATACTTGATATGGATGTGCTGCACCCGCTTTCCGCCGGACTTATCCGGGGCATTCACATAGATGGCCGATACCAGTTCACGGAGAGCATACGGGGTGAGTTCTTCAATATGAACGTACTTGTCCGATTTCCGGACGAACTTTTCAATATCCTCGATTTGCTGTTCCTGTTCATGAATTTGCTGTTGCAGATTCTTGACCTCGGCTTTGAGGTCTTTTTGTTCCACGGTGTAGTTTTTGCTCATCATGGCGAATCGTTCATCATCCAGCCGACCGGCTATATTGTCCTCGTAAATACGGATGAAAAGACGGTCAAGCTCTCCGATTCGCTTTTCAGCCTGTGCCAGCCGCTTCTGATGCAGCCGCAGCGATTCTTCGCTCTGCATACGGAACTTTTGCTCCATCTCGGAACGGAAATAAGCTTCGTATGCTAACTTTGACACCCCTATTGAACTGAATGACGATGATGACGATGCCTTTGACGAGATACAATCCGCCTTGAGCGCGTCACCGATCTCCAGAGTCTCCAACAGCTCTATGCAGTACGCATACTGGTCGTGGGGGATGGGGAACGGGATGGTCGCCACACCGTATTCCGGGTGATCACGGTTGCTCAGCACCGCCTGAAACATCATCTTCTACGCTCCTTCCTTTCCTCGATCTCCTCCATGTCGGTTTTGAGACAGGTCCCGTCCCTGTGCCAGCAGATAAAACCGTGTCTGGCATGAGGACAGCCCTTACACCGCTCACTGCGGCAACATACAGGCGGCTCAGTCTCCTCTCGCGGAGGAGTGGGTGCAAAGAGCGGGGAACTGCGTCGATCGGATTCGTATTTCATCTTGTGATTCCTCCTACAAAAAAGCGGCGTCAATTGATCGACACCGCTTACATACTCTGTTCCATTGTCCGCGTCTGTTCCGGAGATTCCGGCAATAGACACTTGAGCTGCTCCATGATGGCCTTGATCTCCTTTTCCCTTCCGATGGACAGGTCCTCGTCCTGTTCGCAAACGAAAGTCAAGGCCCGATGCATCTCGTCGAGTTGTTCTGGCTCGAACAGTGCTTCCTTGGGAAGAAGTCCACTGCGTCGGACAAAGTCGTGCTTAGCCTCCTCGTAGCCGTTTTGGAAGTAGTGACCGTGGTGGACACCCTTGCGGTCCCAATCCCACTCCCATGTCACAAACTGGACGCCGCGCTCGGACGGATGCCCCGCCAGCACAGCATCGCCGAAGTCAGCGAGGATGCGGTAGTCGCCCTCCAGCCCCGTGGCTTGGAGCTTCGGTGCGCGCTCCATCGCCGTCATGTATTCCGCGGTCATGGCAGCGGTATTGATGACGGTCTGCAAAGCGTCCTGCGCGCCGATGCCATCCACGTTCTCCTGCCGGTACAGCACGCTGCCCTTGCCGGAAACGCGGCAGAGGCGCCCTTTTTCCCAGCAGACGGGCAGGTGGTGATCCTTGATGCGCTCCGGCTCAAAGCCGGCGTGTACCAAGCTGATTTTGAGTTCCTCGAGGTACCGGAGCTGCGCCATGTTGGTTTGATCGTTCATTTCGAAATCCTCCTATAAAATGCGAAAGGCCGGAGCGTTCTGTAACACTCCGGCCTTTTAAGGTAATGCGGTTTGAATATAAAAAAGCACCACACTCGAATAGAGCGCGGTGCCTGGAGCTGGTGGGGTGACTCGAACACCTGACCTGCTGATTACGAATCAGCTGCTCTACCGACTGAGCTACACCAGCGTCTTTCTCAAAGACGAATGATATTTTAGCACACTTTTTTGCCCGCGTCAAGACAGAAACCATTGTTTTTTCCCGGCCTGCCTTCTTCTCATTTTTGAATGTGCATTTCGGTGAATAATACCATTTGTATTTGCGCTCGCTCTCTTGCATTTCGGACGGCCCGCCGGCGGCGGCTGCGCCCCGCAAACCGCGCCAGCAACCCAAAACGGTGCCCGACGCGCTTCGTCAAAAATCGGGAAAACCCGTACTTTGCCTTCCTTTTCCCGACTTTTTCCGGCACGCTCTCTGCCCTCGCGCGATTGTTCGACGAGTTCACATAAGTTTTTCAATAATGCTTTTCTACAAATAGTTATCCACAGTTTCCACAGACTTATCCCCAGACTTAGAACGCCCTATATTTCTTGGGTTTCCTGAAATTCTCAGACATTCTGCACAGCCGCAGCGTCAAATGTCCCGTCCCTCTCCGGTACATGACCCATTTGACATAACGCACGATATTTCTTCTCTCTTTTGCAAATAACGTCCGCTTGTTTCCATAACGCCTTTATTTTGCAGGATTTCATTTTGCTCCGTCAAAAAGGAAAGCCGCAGACCTTGACAGATCTGCGGCTTTTATTCATCTCAGGCGAATATGTCGCGCACCTGCGCACAGTAGGCGACCACCGCGTCGTCGATGTCGCGGGTGGCGTAGGCGTTGAGCGACAGGTCCGCGCGAGCGCCGGCCAAATACTCATAGTAGCCCTGCGCGCCGATCATCGCGCCGTTATCGCCGCACAGCCGGAGCGGCGGGAGGTACAGCTTCACGCCCTCGCGCGCACATGCCGCCATCAGGTCGGCGCGGAGGATGGTGTTCGCGGCCACGCCGCCGGCAGCGACCAGCGTTTTGCGTCCGCACATGCGCGCGGCCAGCATGGCGCGCGGCACCAGCTCATCGGACACCGCGCGGGTAAAGTCCCGCGCGAGCGCCGCGCGGTCGAGCGGCTCGCCCTTCTGCTCGGCGTTGTGGGCGAGGTTGACCACCGCCGTCTTGAGACCGGAAAAGCTCATGTCGAGCGGGTGCCCCTCGATGCTCGCGCGCGGCAGGTCGTACACGCCGCCCGCGCTCTGCTGCGCCAGCTCGTCCATCGGCTTGCCGCCGGGATAGGGCATCCCGAGCACACGCGCGGCCTTGTCGAAGCATTCGCCCGCCGCGTCGTCGCGCGTCGCGCCGACGAGAACAAGGTCGGTATAATCCCGCACGTCCACGAGCAGCGTGTTGCCGCCGGACATGCACAGCGCCAGGAACGGCGGCTCCAGCTCCGGGAACGCCAGATAATTCGCGGCGATGTGGCCGCGGATATGATGCACCGGAATGAGCGGCACGCCCAGCGCGTAGGCGACGGACTTGGCGAAGCTCAGCCCCACCAGCACCGCGCCGATCAGGCCCGGCGCGTAGGTGACCGCCACCGCGTCGATGTCCCGCTTCGTCACGCCCGCGTCCGCAAGCGCCTTGTCCGTCAGCGCGGCGATGGCCTCGACGTGCTTGCGCGAGGCGATCTCCGGCACCACGCCGCCGTAGAGCGCGTGCATATCCGCCTGCGACGCGATGGCGTCCGAGAGCACGCGCCGCCCGTCCTCGACGACCGCCACCGCGGTCTCGTCGCAGGAGGATTCAAAAGCCAGTATTTTCATCTTATCTGCTTCTTTCTATCATTTTTCGCCGCATCCCTCACGAGACCGCCGGGCGCTTGCGCCCGCCCGCGGAGGCGGGGCGGCAGCAGCAAAGCTGCTGCCAAGACATGTTATCACAGCTGAAATCAAACCGCTCCGCGGTTTGATTTCTCATCGCAGGAGGATTCAAAAGCCAGTATTTTCATCTTATCTGCTTCTTTCTATCATTTTCGCCGCATCCCTCACGAGACCGCCGGGCGCTTGCGCCCGCCCGCGGAGGCGGGGCGGCAGCAGCAAAGCTGCTGCCAAGACATGTTATCACAGCTGAAATCAAACCGCTCCGCGGTTTGGTTTCTCGTCGCAGGAGGATTCAAAAGCCAGTATCCTCATTTCGCTGCCTCCCCAAACTCCCGTGTCATGATGACGGCATCCTCCTTGGGATGCTCATAGTAATTCCTGCGGCGTCCCACGCCGCGGTAGCCGTGCTGCCCGTAGAGCGCGATAGCGGCGTAGTTGCTCGCGCGCACCTCGAGCGAGAGAAACGCGAGGTGATTGCCCTCGGCAAAGCGCTCGAACACATCGAGCAGCTTCCCCGCGACGCCGCGGCGGCGGCAGTCGGGCCGCACGGCGACGTTCGTGATGTAGCCCTCGTCGAGCACGACCTGCAAGCCCGCGTAGCCGACCACGCGGTCATTTTCGTCCAGCGCGACGAGAAAGGCCGAGAGTGCGTTGTCCAGCTCCTCGGCGAGCGCATTGCGCGACCACGGCACAGTGAAGCAGCTGCGCTCCAGCTCCGCCACCGCGTCGAGGTGCTCCGTTTTCATCGGTACGATCCGCACCGGCATGACCTTTCCGTTCATCCCTTTGCCTCCAGCCAGTTTTTGCCCCAGTGCGCCTCCGCCACCAGCGGCACAGAGAGGGACATCACGCCCTCCATCTCCTCCGTGAGGAGCCGTGCCGCCTGCTCCGCCATCGCCTCGGGGCACTCGACGATCAGCTCGTCGTGGACCTGCAGCAGCAGCTTCGTCTCCGGCGCCTCGCGCCTGAGACGGTCATGCACGCGCACCATCGCGAGCTTCATCACGTCTGCCGCCGTGCCCTGAATGGGCATATTGAGCGCGACGCGCTCGCCGAACGAGCGGGTGGCAAAGTTGCTCGCGGTCAGCTCGGGGAGGTCGCGGCGGCGGTGCATGAGCGTTTCAACGTAGCCCTGCGCCTTCGCCCTTTCCACGATCTCGGTCATGTAGCGGCGCACGCCGGAGAAGCGGTCGAGGTAATTCTGAATATACTCCTTCGCCTCGTAAACGCTCACGCCGATGTCCTGCGCGAGCGAAAACGCGGAGATGCCGTAGACGATGCCGAAGTTGACCGCCTTCGCGTGCGAGCGCATCTGCTTCGTCACTGCCTCCGTCGGCACGTCGAACACCTGCGAGGCGGTGACGGTGTGAATATCCTCGCCGCTCAAAAACGCCTGCCGCATCGTCTCGTCGCCCGCGATGTGGGCGAGCAGCCGCAGCTCGATCTGGCTGTAGTCCGCGTCCACGAGCACATTGCCGCGCTCGGGCACGAACATCCGCCGCAGCTCGCTGCCGAGCGGCGTGCGCGTCGGGATATTCTGCAAATTCGGCTCTGTGGAGCTGAGCCGCCCCGTGGCGGTCACGGTCATCTGGAAGCTCGTGCGCACGCGCCCGTCCGGGCCGATGACCTTCAGCAGCCCGTCGCAGTAGGTCGATTTCAGCTTGGCGTACTGGCGGTACTGCAGCACGTCGGCGACGATGGGATGCTCCCAGCGCAGCTTTTCGAGCACATCCGCGTTCGTAGACCAGCCGGTCTTCGTCTTTTTGCCGTGCGGCAGGCCGAGACGGTCGAAAAGCACCTCGCCGAGCTGCTTGGGGGAGTTGATGTTGAAGCTCCCGTCGGCCTCCTCGTAAATGCGCTCCTCCAGCGTTTTCAGCTCCGCGTCCATCGCCGCGCCGAAGTCCGCGAGCGCCTTCGCGTCCACGCGCACGCCCGCAAGCTCCATCTCCGCGAGCACGCGGCAGAGGGGAAGCTCGACCTCGTAATAAAGCGCATGGAGCTGCCGCTCCTCGATGCGCGGCGCAAGCTCCTCATAGAGCGCGCCGACGGCGGAGGTATAGATATGAAACGCTGTTTCCGCCGCTCTCACATCGCCGAGCAGATCGAACGCCCCCGGCTCCAGATGCGCGGGCGCGGCAAGCTGCGTGTGGAAGTAGACGGCAAAGAGCGAGGCAATGTCGTACTTTCCCGCCGTCGCGTCGATGAGATAGGCGGCGAGCGCGGTATCGAACACAAAGCCCTCGGCGGGCAAACCGTTTTCCAGCAGCGTGTGCATGAGGTCCTTGACGTTGTGGCTGACCTTTTTGATGTCGGCGGAGAACAGCGCGCGCAGCAGCGCGTTCCAGTCGCCGGAATAGCGGTCGAAGAAAAACTCCGCGCTCAGCGTCTCCTTTTCGCTCTTCTCCCACTCCACGATCACGCCGGAGAGGTCGGGCAGCGCGAGCACCGTCACATGGTCCGCCGCGCGGAGGCGTGCAAGACATTCCTCCGCCCTTTCCGTGCTCGTCACGGCCTCGGCCGTCACGGTGCATTCGACCGTTTCTGCGGCGCTGAGCGGCTCCGCCGCGGGTTTGAGCCCCATCCTCTCGATGAGCTTGTGGAACTCCAGACGCATGAGCAGCGGATAGAGCGCGTCCGACGGCGCCTTGCGCAGGTTGTCCTGCGGCGTGAACTCCAACGGCACGTCGGTGAGGATCGTCGCGAGGTGATAGCTCTGCCGTGCGCTTTCCTCGCCCTCAGTCAGTTTTTTGATGACGCCGGGCTTGGCGTCAAGCTCCGGCAGGAGACGGTAAATTTCGTCGATGCTGCGGTATTTCTGAACGAGCGCCATCGCCGTCTTTTCGCCGATGCCGGGAACGCCGGGAATATTATCGCTCGCGTCGCCCATGAGCGCCTTGAGGTCAATGATGTGGATCGGCTCAAAGCCGTACTCCTCGGCAAAGCTCTCGGGCGTCATGCGCTTCGTGGTGGTCTGCCCCATGCGGGTGGAGATGAGCTTGACGGTCGTGTGCTCCGTGATGAGCTGAAGCGAATCCTTGTCACCCGTCGCCGCCACGCAGTCCCAGCCCGCCGCCTCGCATTTGCGCGAGATGGTGCCGATGAGGTCGTCCGCCTCGTAGCCCGCCAGCTCGTAGCGCGGGATGTTCATCGCGTCGAGTACCTCCTTCATCACCGGAAGCTGCATCGCCAGCTCCTCGGGCATCCCCTTGCGCTGGGCCTTGTAGCCCTCGTACTCCAGGTGGCGGAAGGTCGGCTCGCGCCGGTCGAAGGTCACGCACACCGCGTCGGGCCGCTCCTCGTCCTCCAGCCGCGCCATCGTGACCAGAAAGCCGTAAATGGCCTGCGTGTAAAACCCGTCCTTCGTCGTCAGGGGACGGATGCCATAGTAGGAGCGATTGAGGATCGAGTTGCCGTCCAGCACCATCAGCTTCATCGTCAAAAACCTCCGTGTTCGCATTCTTTTTCATGTTACAGTATAGCCCATGCGCGCGCAAAACTCAACAAAAACCGTTGACAATGCATCACAAAGTGTTAAACTTCTTGTATTCCGCTTTGTTGGGAAAGGAGGCGCCGCCGTGCGGCTTTCCATGAATACGCGCTATGCCGTGATCCACGCCTCGTTCTGGGGCGCCTACGGCTCGCTTTGGGCCTTCATCGCGCTCGTGCTCGAATACAACGGCTTTGCGAGCGCGCAGGTCGGCATCGTGACCTCGTGCGCGACGCTGCTCTCGGTGTTCCTCTCCCCCGCAGTCTCCTCGTTTCTCGACGCGCGGCCCGGCCTCGAAAACCGCCACGGCGCGATGGCGCTGCTCACGCTCGCCGCGGCGCTGTGCCTGCTCGTATGGCTCGTGCCGCTGCCGCGCCCGTTCGTGCTGGGCGCGTGCTTCGCGCTCATCGGCGCGTTCCTCTCCTCCACCCCGCCGTTTCAAAACGCCATGGCGATGGACGCGAACCGCTGCGGCATCCCGGTGGTCTACGGCTTCTGCCGCGGCGTCGGCTCGGTCTCCTACGCCGCCGCGGTGCTGCTCCTCGGCTTTGTGCTCGAGCGCCACGCGCCGACGCTGCTCCTGCCGGTCTTTGCCGCGCTGACCGCCTGCGGGCTTATCGCCATGGCAGGCTTCCGCCTGCCGGAGCGCCCCGATGAAGCGGCGGACCGCCCCGCGGAGCACCGGAGCATCGCCACCGTGCTGCGCAGCCACCCGCGCTTCGCGCTCACCCTGCTCGGCTGTATGTTCTTTTTCCTCACCCACACCATCTCCAACACCTACATGAACGCCCTCGTCGGCAAGGCCGGCGGGACTGCGAGCGCCGTGGGCACGAGCCTTGCCATCTCCGCCGTGCTGGAGCTGCCCGCGATGACGCTGGTCTCCCGGCTGCAAAAGCGCTTCTCGCCCGGCTTCTTCCTGCGCTTCGCGGCAGGAGCCGAGGTCGTGAAATTCCTTATTTTCTACCTTGCCCGCTCAATGCCCCTCATCTACCTCGGGCATTGTATGCAGTTCTTCCAGTTCGCCGTTTACGCGCCCGCGACGGTCTACTACGTCGCCGCGGCGCTCCCCGAACGCGACCAGCTCAAGGGACAGTCGCTCATCTATGTCGCCGGCAGCGGACTTGGCGGCGCGCTGGGCAATCTCCTCGGCGGACGGCTCCTCGACCGCAGCGGCATACAGGCCGCGTTGCTGCTCGGCACGGTGAGCGCGGCGGCCTCGCTGCTGACCTTCTGCCTCTCCACGCGGGAGGACTCCCGATGATAAGAAAACGCCGCACGGCTCACAGGCCGTGCGGCATTCTTTCTTTTCTCATGGCGTCAGCGGCTCGCCGACGTTCACACCGTTCAGCTGCGCCGCGATCTCGCCGTCCACGACGATCTGCACGCGCTCGACGGTGTCGAGCGAGCAGAGCGAGAGCACCAGCGACTCCACCGTCTGCCGCGGCGAGATGCCGAGATCGGCGTCGGAGGGCAGATTGAGGTAGCACGTCCCCTCCTCCACGCGGGCGGAGAGCACGGTGAACTCCTCCGGCAGCAGCGCTGCGAGCGCGTCGCTCTCGGGGCCCTGCGCGAGCGCCTCCAGCAGCGCGTTCACGCGCGTCTGCCCCTCGTAGAGCGCCAGCGCGCGCTTTTCCGCGCGCAGCGCGCCGCTCGTCGGGTCGAGGAAGTAGAGCGATGCGGTGATGGGGCGCAGCGCGTCCTCGCGCATCGACAGCAGCGGATCCGCCGCCGTAAGCGTCTGCGTCTCGCGGTACGGCAGCTCCCGCCCGCCCGAGGTGATGGACACCGCGTTCACGCCGTCGAGCTGCGTGAGCGTGAGCGTCACGCAGTAATCGGCGAGCGTCAGATCGATGCCCGCAAGGCGCGCATACTGCCGCGAGAAGTCCACCCGCGCCCAGTTGCCGAGAACCGACAGGCTCAGAAGCGTCGTCCCGCCCGGCATCGGCGCGCGGACGCCCGCATCCGGCGCGTCGGCAAGAAGCCGCTCCAGCAATCGCTGCGCCAGCTCCTCCTGCGTGAGCGTGTCGGCGTCCGGGAGCTGCACGGTGCGGGCAACGATGGCGTCCTCGCCCGGCACGTCGCGCAGCTCAGCCGCGGGGTAGTAGATCGTATAGCTGTTTTCTCCCTCCGTCCCGCCGCCGTGCACACAGGCGGCGAGCAGCAGTGAAAGAACGAGAAGCGCGAACAGGAACGTCTTTCTTCTCCTCATGTCTCCCCCTCCCTCCGCACGGCAGGAAGCCGCACCGTGAAGCAGGTACCGCCGCCCGCGCGAGCGCTGACAGCGATGCTGCCGCCGCGGCGGCGCACGGTGTCCGCTACGATGGAAAGCCCAAGGCCCGTTCCGCCCGCGGCGCGTGAGCGCATCTTGTCCACGCGGTAGAAGCGGTCGAACACGCGCGGCATATCCTCCTCGGGAATGCCGATGCCGTTGTCCTCCACGCGCAGCACGCATTCGTTCTCCGTGCCGCCGAGCGTCACGCGCACGAAGCCGCCGGGGCGGTTGTATTTGATGGCGTTCTCGGTGAGGTTATAAATGATCTGGTGCAGGTCGTCCACGCCGGCCCGCACGCTCTGCTCCCGCTCGACGAGATAGGTCAGCTCGACCCGCTTCTCGTCGGCGACCAGCCTCAGCATCCGCACCACGCGCTCGATGACCGGCTCGACCGCGACGCTCTGCGCCGGCTCGATGATGCCGCTGTCGAGCCGCGTGAGCCGCAGCAGATTTTCCGTGATGCGCGTCAGGCGGTCGGTCTCCTGCACGATGTCGCCGACGAACTCGCGCACCGTGGCAGCGTCGATGTCTTCGGTCTGCAAAATCGAGTCGGAGAGCAGGCGGATACCGGCCAGCGGCGTTTTCAGCTCGTGGCTCGCGTCGGAGACAAAGCGGCGGCGCGCCTCCTCCGTCGTCTGCAAGCGGTCGGAGAGGCTGTTGAACTCCTCGGCGATCTCGCTGATCTCGTCGTGACCGCCGATCTCGGCGTGGTAGCTGTACGCGCCCTCGCGCACGCGGCGGATGGCCTCGAGCAGCACGCCGAAGCGGCGCGTGAGTATCCGCGAGAGCAGCAGGCTCAGCAGCACGACAAAGCCCGCGACTGCCGCCGAGATGCGCAGCAGATTCTTCTGCAGCGTCAGCAGCAGCGTCGCCTGCTCCATGTCGTACTCATAGGCATAGACCGCGCCGATGGTCTGGCTGCGGTAGATGACCGGCGAGGCCGCGCGGCTGCGGAACGCGCCGTCGGTAAAGTCGGCATAGAAGGCGTCGTAGCCCCGCAGCGCCTGCACGATCTCGGTGTAAAGCCCGTAGCGGCCCACCGCGCCGTCCGTCTCGCGGGTGTCGTAGAGAATGCGCCCCGCGGCGTCCGTGACGAGAATGCGGGAAATGCCGGTATCCTCCACCAGCGTCATCGCGGAGGCGACGTTCTCCTCGCTCAGCTCCTCCAGACCGCTCAGCGCCGTCACCATCACGCTCACGCTGCTTTGCAGCGTCGTCTGCTTGGAGCGCACGACCAGATTTTCCGACACGATCAGAGGGTAGGTGTTCATGAAAACGAGCACTGCCGCAATGACCAGAATATAACTCAGGCCGAATTTGACCTGTAAGCTCGCACGCCGCACGGCGCTCCCCTCCTCCCGTTCGTTTTCCTTCCGTGCGCCGCTCAGTCCTTGAGATAGTAGCCCACGCCCCACTTGGTCATAATGTGCTCCGGCTCGGCGGGGTCATGCTCCAGCTTTTCGCGCAGGCGGCGGATGTGGACATCCACCGTGCGGTAGTCGCCGGCGTAGGTGTAGCCCCAGACGAGATCCATCAGATTCTCGCGCGAGTATACGCGGTGGGGATTCTTGATGAGCAGCTCCAAAATGTCGTATTCCTTCGCCGTCAGATCGACCGGCACACCGTCGCGCAGCGCGATGCGGCGCTCGGTGTCGAGCGCGATGCCGCCGGCGGTCAGAAGCTCCGTGCGCTTCTGCGCGGTCTGGCCCGCGCGGCGCAGCAGAGCGCGGATACGCGCCTTGAGCTCTAAAATGTTGAAGGGCTTGGTGACGTAATCGTCCGCGCCGGACTCGAGGCCGATGATCTTGTCCGCGTCCTCGCTGCGGGCGGTGAGCATGATGATGGGCACCGCGGAGAATTCGCGGATGCGCATACAGGCGGTCAGTCCGTCCACCTCCGGCATCATCAGGTCCAGGATGATGAGGTCGAAGCTCTCGCTTTTGGCCAGCTCGACGGCGGCCGCGCCGTCGAAGGCGGTCTCGACCTGATAGCCCTCGTTCTCAAGGTTGAATTTGATGCCCTTGACGAGCAGCTTCTCGTCGTCCACCACTAAAATTTTCACGGCGCATCGCCTCCTGTCGTAATTTCATCGCGCATGGCGTCGAGCTTCGCGCTGCCGATGCCGCGCACCTCCAGCAGCTCGTCGAGCGTCTGAAAGTCCCCGTGCTCGGCGCGGTAGTCGAGGATCGCCTGCGCCAGCACCGGCCCGATGCCGGTAACGGTCTCCAGCTCCTCGGCGGTCGCGGTGTTGATGTTCACAAGCACGCGCTCGGGCGCGACCTCCTCCGCAGCTGCGCGCTCGGTCTGCACCGTATAGCCCTCCTGCTCGGTGCGGTTCGCGCCGAAGGTCAGATACAGCACGGCGGCGAGGAAGGCCAGCGTCACGAGCGCCAGAAAGAAATATGTGCTTCCGCCTTTTTCCTGCCGTTCCACGGTTGAACTCCCTCCCGTTTTTTGTTATACTGAATGTCGAATACCGTCGAGCGCGGGCAAGTCGCCCGCCGATCGTCCGATCAAATTTTATTGTAACATACTGCGAGGTACATTTCCATGAAAAAAAGCCGCTTTTTTGCTCTTTTTTTGGTCCTTGGCCTGCTCGTCTCCCTGCTGAGCGTACCGGCCTCCGCCTTTGAGGAGATCGACGTCGACGCCCGCGCCGCCCTGCTCGTTGAGAAGGAAACGGGCGAGATCCTCTACGAAAAGAACGCCCACGAGAAGAACTACCCCGCGAGCATCACCAAGCTGACGGTGGCGCTGCTGGTGTTCGAGGCGATCGACGCGGGGCAGCTCTCGCTCGACCAGCCCATCACGGCGCGTGAGAGCGCCTTCGAGGGTCTGAGCATCTACGGCAGCACCGCCGGCATCAAGGTCGGCGAGGTGCTGACGGTCGAGCAGCTTCTGCAATGTATGCTCATCGTCTCGGCGAACGAGGCGTGCAACATCCTCGCCGAGGCCGTGTGCGGCGAGGGGAACATCTCCCAGTTCGTGCAGAGGATGAACGAGCGCGCTGCCGCGCTCGGCTGCGAAAACACGCACTACGTCAACACCTCCGGCCTGCACGATCCCGACCACTACACCACCGCGTGGGACATCTATCTCATCACGCGCGCGCTGATGCCCTACGAGAAATTCATGGAGATCTGCAACTCCAAGTCCGCGGAGATCGCCGAGACCGACCACAACCAGCGCCATGTGCTCCACTCCACCAACCGCCTCATTTCCAACTGGCGCGAGCTCGGCTACCTCTACCGCGACGCGCAGGGCATCAAGACCGGCTCGACCGAAGAGGCCGGTCACTGCCTCGTTTCCTCCGCCGTGCGCGGCGACCGTCAGCTTGTGAGCGTGGTGCTCGGCGCGGAGAAGATCACCCTTGCCGACGGCAAGAGCACCCTCACCAAGAGCTTTTCCGAGACCATCCGCCTCTTTGACTACGGCTTTGACTGCTTCTCCCGCCGCGAGGTCGTCTCCGCCGACGAGCTGGTGCGCGAGGTCCCGGTCGCCCTTTCGAGCGAGGCGAACTACGTCGTCGCCCACCCCGCCGAGAGCATCACGCGGATGCTGCCCACGGAGCTGGACCTCAGCGAGCTCACGCGCGACATCACGCTGCCGGACAGCGTGGACGCCCCCATTGCCGCCGGCGACGAGCTGGGCGAAATGACCGTCTCCTACAACGGCACCGTCTACGGCACGGTCAAGCTGCTCGCGCTCAGCGATGTGTCAGCCTCGTGGCTGCTGGTCGCCAGGCGCGACGTGGCGGACTTCTTCTCCCGCACCGCCGTCAGGATCGTTCTCGTCGTCCTTCTCCTGCTCATTCTCGCATTCCTTTTCCTGCGCGGGAACGGGCGCAGACGGCGCTACGGCAAGCGCAGCAGCGGACGCGCCGCTCCCGCCGGTTATCGCGGCCGCAGGCGCTGAGCATCGGGGAAGGCAAACTGTTAAGGTCATCAAACCGCACAAAACGGACGGGGTATCCCGTCCGTTTTCCGTTCAGCAGGGAAAATTCCGCGGCACGCGGACTTTTGTCCTTGATTTTTGCCCATTCCCCTGCTATACTGCATTCATCGTCAGATAAGGAGGCGCTCCTATGAAATATCTTGTTGTCATCGGCGACGGCATGGCGGACAACCCCGTCGAGGCCCTCGGCGGCAAAACGCCGCTCGAGTACGCCGACATCCCCACCATTGATTCCCTCGCCGCGCGCGGCACAGTCGGCAGCGTTGTGAACTGCCCCAAGCCGCTGCCCGCGGGCAGTGAGACCGCGATCCTCTCCATCTTCGGCTGCGACCCGCTCAAGCACTTCTCCGGCCGCTCGCCGATGGAGGCCGCCGCCATCGGGCTCAGGCTCGTTCCCGGCGACGCGGCGTTCCGCTGCAACCTCGTCGCGTTTGAGCCGGGCGATCAGCCCTATGAGGAAAAGCGCATCCTCTCCCACTCCGCCGGCTCCATCGCCGGACAGGATGCGCTCGACGTCGTCGCCGCGCTCAACAGCGATCCCGAATTTTCCGCCGCGCTCCGTGCGGCGGATATGTACATCGACCCCAGCCCCTCGTTCCGTCCGCTGGCGGTGAAGCACCATTGCGACCCGAGCGGTGTGTGCTTTATTCCGCCGCACGACCACCTCGGCGAGGTCATCGGCCCGCTGCTCCCGAGCGGGAAGGACGCGGCGCTCGCCAAGGTCTTTGCCGACCTTATGCGCCTTGCCAACCGCGTGCTGGAGCACCATCCCGTCACCGAGAAGCGCCGCGCGGAGGGCAAGCTCGGCGCGAACGGCATCTGGCTCTGGGCAGCGGGCACGGCGATGCAGCTGCCCGACTTCCGCGAGGAGTACGGCTGCGGCGGCGCGGTCATCAGCGCGGTGCCCCTGTGTCACGGCATCGGCGTGCTGCGCGGACTTGAGATGGTCGAGGTCGAGGGCGCGACCGGCGAGATCGACACCAACTTTGAGGGCAAGTTAGAGGCCACATGGGCGAGCCTTCAGAAGTACGACTTCGTCTGCCTGCACCTCGAGGCGCCCGACGAATGCACCCACAACGGCGACCTCAAGGGCAAGTTGCAGGCCATCGAATGGCTCGACAGCCGGCTCGTCAAGCCCCTCACCGAGCGTTTGGACGCGGCGCACATGGACTACCGCCTGCTGCTCCTCTCCGACCACAAAACGCTCACCGCGACGCGCGGGCACGACGGCGATCCCGTGCCGTACCTGCTCTACGACAGCCGCATCGACAGCGGGCGCGGCGGCGTGTACACCGAAAAGGCCGGCGAGAACGGTCCCTTCGTCGCGCATGGCTGCAAGCTGCTGCATCTTCTCTTTGAGCGCTGAAAAAGGAACATCGAAAAGGGTCAGCCGTCGGCTGACCCTTTTCTTATGTCTCCGCCGCGGCGGGGATCGACGGCTCCTCCCGCCGAACGCGGAGCGTTCCGTCCTCCGCGCCGATGCGGGCGGCGCCGCCCGCGTGGAGCGTTCCGCTGAGCAGCAGCTCGGCCACGGCGTCCTCCACCTCGGCGCGGATCACGCGGCGCAGGGGCCGCGCGCCGTAGAGCGGGTCGAAGCCCTCGTCCGCGATGCGCTCGACCGCCGCGTCCTCGACCGTCAGCGTGACGCCGAGCGCCGCGGCGCGCTGCACGGTGGCCTCGAGCATCCGCCGCGCAATGACCGAAACGTCCGCGCGGCTCAGACGACGGAACACCACGGTCGAGTCGATGCGGTTGAGAAATTCCGGCTTGAAGGTCGCCCGCAGCTCAGCCATGACCGTTTCCTTCACACGCGCAAAACCGCCGTCGCTGTCCTCGGCCTGCGCGAAGCCGAGCTTCGCCGCGCTCGACGTGATGGCCTTCGCGCCCACGTTCGAGGTCATGACGAGCACCGTATTGCGGAAGTCCACGCGCCGCCCCTGCGCGTCGGTCAGCACACCGTCCTCCAAAATTTGCAGCAGCAGGTTCCACACGTCCTCGTGCGCCTTTTCGATCTCGTCGAAGAGCACCACCGACCACGGGCGGCGGCGCACCTTCTCGGTCAGCTGCCCGCCCTCGTCGTAGCCGACGTAGCCCGGCGGCGCGCCGACGAGCCGCGAGACGGTATGCCGCTCCATATACTCCGACATATCCAGGCGCACCAGCGCCTCCTCGTCGCCGAACACCGCGTCGGCCAGCGCGCGGCACAGCTCCGTTTTGCCCACGCCCGTGGGGCCGAGAAAGAGAAACGAGCCGACAGGCCGCTTCGGATCGCGCAGTCCCGCGCGGGCGCGGCGCAGCGCGCGGGCGACCTCCCGCACCGCCTCGTCCTGCCCCACCACGCGCGCGTGGAGCGTGTCCTCCAGCCGCAGCAGCCGCTCGCCCTCATCCTCTGTCAGGCGCGTGACGGGCACGCCCGTCCAGGCGGAGACCACCGCGGCCACGTCCTCCTCGCCGACGGTCCTTTGCTTTTCCCGCTGCGCGCGGCGCAGCGCCTCGCGCTCCTGCTCCGCCTGCTCGCGGCAGCTGTGCTCCACATCGCGCAGCATGGCCGCCCGCTCATAGTTCTGCTCCGCGACCGCTGCCGCGCGGTCGCGCTCCGCCTCGGCGGCCTTGGCCTCCATCGCCCGCAGCTCCGGTGAGTCGGGACGCGTGCCCATCCGCACGCGGGACGCCGCCTCGTCCATCAGATCCACCGCCTTGTCCGGCAGAAAGCGCCCTGTGATGTAGCGGCGCGAGAGCGTCACCGCGGCGGCAAGCGCCTCGTCGGATATCTTCAGACGGTGATGGCTCTCGTAGCGTGGGCGCAGCGCGCGCAGGATCACAAGCGCCTGCTCCTCCGTCGGCTCGCCGACGGTGATGGGCTGAAAGCGGCGCTCAAGCGCCGCGTCCTTTTCGATATACCTCCGGTACTCGGCAAGCGTCGTCGCGCCGACCACGCGGAGCTCCCCGCGCCCCAGCGCGGGCTTGAGGATGTTCGCCGCGTCCACCGCGCCCTCGGCGCTGCCCGCGCCGACGATGGTGTGCAGCTCGTCAAGGAACAGAATGACATTGCCCTCGCGCCGCACCTCGTCAAGCAGTGCCTTCACGCGCTCCTCAAACTCGCCGCGGTACTTTGTCCCCGCGACCATCGCGGAGAGGTCGAGCGAAAGCAGGCGCTTGTCCATCAGCTCGTCGGGCACCTCCGCTGCCGCGATCTTCTGTGCAAGCCCCTCCGCCACCGCCGTCTTGCCGACGCCCGGCTCGCCGATGAGTACGGGGTTGTTCTTCGTGCGGCGCGAGAGGATCTGCACCGCGCGCGTGATCTCCGTGTCGCGTCCGATCACGGGGTCGAGCTGCCCCATGCGCGCCATCGCCGTCAGGTCGCGGGCAAACTCCGCGAGTCCGCGCCCGCGCTTGCCGCTCTCGTTTTCACGCAGCATCCGGTTTCCCTCCTTTGCCGCCGTGCGCGGCGTTTCGTTGATCCGTCGTACCACCGCGGCGTAAAGGCGCTTCGGGTCGGCCCCCACCGCCGCGAGCAGCCGCACCGCCATGTTGCCGCCGTCGCGCAGCAGGCCCAGCAGCAGGTGCTCCGTGCCGATGCGCGGACTCGCGAAGCGCATCGCCTCGGCGACCGCCATCTCCACCGCGCTGCGTGCGCGGGGCGTCAGCCCCTGTGAGGGCAGGCTGCCGGACAGACCGTGACCCACCGTCCGCACCAGCTGCTCACGCAGCTGCTCCTCCGTCACGCCGGCCTCGCCCAGTGCGCGGCAGGCCGCGCTGCCGTCCTCGCGCAGCAGTCCCAGCAGGATATGCTCGCAGCCGACGTAACCGTGGCCCAGCTCCAGCGCCGTTTCCTGCGCCAGCCGCAGCACGTTTTCCGCGCGCGGGGTAAACTTCTGTTCTGCCATATTCTTCACACTCCCGAGCGCATTTTTTCCTGCCGCAGCGGTTTTTAGACGTGTTTACCCGCATATTTTTCATCAAAAGTTTCAAAATTTTTTGCCGAAATGCGGAAGATTCCCACATACTTCCTCTTGCATTTTCGTATTCTGCCGTGTACAATAGGCGTATCAATCAAATGGAGGTGCTCTCATGGCCTATCACATCAGTTCTGCCTGCGTTAGCTGCGGTGCTTGCGCGGACGCTTGCCCCGTTGGTGCGATCTCTCAGGGCGATTCCCAGTATCAGATCGACGCCGGTGCCTGCCTGGACTGCGGTTCCTGCGCGGATACCTGCCCCAATGGTGCGATCTCTCAGGAGTAAGATCTACTTAAAAAATAAGGACGCGCTGCTTTGGCGCGTCCTTATTTTTGTCAGGGAACGGAGGCTTCATGGAACGCAAGGACTTTCTCCGGCAGGGCGGCCCCTGCTTTTATTTTGATACGGAGCTCTTCGCGCCGACGACCGACAGCTTCGCGCTCGGCTGGTTCGCCGCGCCGAAGCGCGGCGAGCGCGTGTGCGACCTCGGCAGCGGCACGGGGCTGCTCGGCACGCTCCTGCTCGCGCGTGAGCCGTCGCTCACGCTTTTCTGCGTGAAGCAGAACGCTGCGGCAAACGCGCTCGCGGAAAAGGGCTTTGCCGAAAACGGCTGGGCGGAGCGCGTGACGCTGCGCACCGGCGATCTGCGCGAGAACGCTGCGCTCCCCGCCGCGGGGAGCATGGACTATGCGCTCTCCAACCCGCCGTACTTCCCGGCGGGAAGCGGCGCGAGCGCCGCGGGCGAGGCGCGGCAAGCCGCGCGGGAAGAGATCGGCTGCACGCTCGCCGATGTCTGTGCCGCGGCGGCGCGGGTGCTGCGCTGGGGCGGACGCTTCGCGCTCGTCCACCGGCCCGAGCGGCTATCCGACCTTTTCTGCACGCTCCGCGCGCACGGGCTGGAGCCGAAGCGGCTGCGCTTCGTGGCCTCCTCGGCGGAAAAAGCTCCCTCTCTGGCACTCGTGGAGGCGCGCCACGGCGGGAAGGCCGGTCTATCGGTCGATCCGATGTTATTCATCGGCTCAGCCGATTGGGATGAGGTCTACTTCCGGACATGAAAAACTTCACGCACGAGCACCGCCCTACGAGAAGGCGCAAGGCCGGTGCGTGAAGCTTTGTGCATCCTTTCCGGCTGCCCCGCAGGGGCGAGGAAAGGGCACATATCTATTTTTGCTATGCTTTTGCAGAGCAAAAAGGACGCTCGGAGGAGCGTCCTTTTTGCTTGTTATTCCATCGTGTTGACCGCGCCGACGAACAGCGGCAGGCCGTCCGCGCCGGTGATGGCGAAGGCGAACGGGCGGTCCAGATCCATCTCCACGACCGGCAGGTCCTCCGGCATCGCCGAGGTCGCGTTCGCCATGATGGCGGTGAACGCCGCGGCCTCGCAGCCCTCCTCGTCGATCTTCACGCGGGCGGCGTGCTGCACCTGCGTGACCGCCGCCGGCTCGTCAAAATCCGCCAGCGGCGAGAAGTCCGCCCGCGTATCGTCGAATGCGTCCGTCACGCCGAGCATTTTGAGCGTGTCGGTCAGCTCCAGATCGGAGCTGACGTCAAACTTCGGCACGCTCCAGACGAGCTTCGCCGTCTGCGCCCGATCGTTGTCGTACACGTCGGTGAAGAGATCGGTCAGCGCCGCTTCGCCGCGCAGCAGCGGCGTGAGCGCCGTGCCCTCGTCGGGCAGCAGGAAGATCATGCGCTCCCCGCCGCGGAAGGAAAGCTGCGCGACGGTGTAGCCCTCGCCGCGGACATAGCTTGCGCGGTCCTCTGTCTTGTGCATGAAGTCCACGCGCTGCGCTGTGCCGTCGGCGGCGGTGAAGGTGTCCTCCCTCGTGTCCGAAGCGTAGAACTCGTCGCGCCACTGGTCCTTGAAGTAGAGCGTGGAGAGCAGAAGCATCACGGTCTCCGGCTTGGTCTCGATGTTCTTCGCCGCGTCCGCGAGCAGGCCGCCGGTGTTGGTGTTCAGCCATGCCTGCACGGCTTTGTTGGTGTCGCCGGTGCCCATGGGGGCGCTGAACACAGAGGCGTAGTAGTCGTTCGCCAGCCGCTCCACGGTCTCGGTCTTGTAGACCTGTCCCTCGCTCAGCCAAAGGGAATTGGCGAGCAGCGTTTTACTGTTGGCGCTGTCGGTGTAGAGCGAGCGCCAGATGGCGTTCGCCGTGGTGCGGACGGTTTCCTCATCCTCCGCGCCGAGCAGGTCGAGAAGCTGGGCGCGCGTCTCGCCGTCCACCGTCTCGGTGAGCATGGAGAGGGCAAGGTAGAGGTTCGCGGGCGAGTAGACCACGTTCGCCGCCTCCTCGCCGCCGAGCAGCTTGGAGACCGTCTTGGTGCTGTAGCCGAGCAGCGCGGGCGTCATGGTCTTGTCCACGCCCTCGCCCCGCAGCGCCTTGACCGCGTCGGAATAGGCGCGGGAGCGGGCGTCAAAATCGTCCCACAGCTCCTCCTGCGCCTTGTGATAGGCCTCCTCGCCCATCTTGTCGTAGTCGAGCTTTTCGTAGGCGGCCCACAGCTCCTCCTCGCTCGGCTCGGCGGGCAGCTCCGGCAGCTTGACCTCCGCCAGCGCGTACTGGCTCAGCAGCTTCGCGCTCACATCGTCCGGCTGTCCCGGCTCAGGCTTTGTCCCGCCCTGCTCCGGCTCGATCCGCGCGCAGCCGACGAGCAGCAGCATACTCAGCAAAAGTGCCAGATACTTCTTCATGTCGTTGTACCTCCTTGGGCGTTGTACTCCTTTGGACGAGAGCGTTGAAGAAAAAGTTCCCATTTTCCGAAAAATGTTTTGCCGCGCTCTGTTTCGCGCCGCGCACGGCGCGAAACCAAATAAAATCGTTTTTGCCGCGCTCGCGCGTATCCACCCCCTGCATTTCGCGCCCGCAGGCGCGAAATAAATGAAATCGTTTTTGCCGCGCTCGCGCGCGTGGCAAAAACTCCGCGGCTCAAGCGCCTTGGGCGCTGCCGCCAGTGAACGGATTTCACTGGCGAGGGGGAATCTAAAGGGGGGACTTTCGTCCCCCCTTTAAGCCCTTAGTATGCTACTCCCCAATAGATGTCCGTCGTGGCTTCCTTGCCGCAGAACACGCACTTGCCCTTTGTGCCGGACTGGTGCAGCGGCATACAGCGGGAGGAAACGCCCGCCTTTTCCTTCATGCCCAGCTCGCACTCGCGGCTGCCGCACCACTTCGTGCGCGCAAAGCCGCCGCGGCCGGAGGCCATTTCCTTGACCTCCTCCCAAGTGGACAGGTCGAAGGTGTTCTCCTCCAGATTCGCTCTCGCCTTTTCGAGCATATTGTCGTGGATGCGGTCAAGCAGTTCCTTGACCGCGCTCTCGAGCGTGTCGAGCGCGACAAAGGTCTTTTCCCCGTTGTCGCGGCGGACGATACAGCACTGGCCGTTCTCGAGGTCGCGCGGGCCGATCTCGATGCGCAGCGGCACACCGCGCATTTCGTACTCGGCGCACTTCCAGCCCATGGACTGGTCGGAGTCGTCCAGCTTCGTGCGCACGTCGATGGCGAACAGGCGGGCCTTGAGCTCCTTGGCCGCCTCGGCGACCTCGGGCTTCTTGTGCGCCGCGATGGGAATGACCACCGCCTGCACGGGCGCGATGCGCGGGGGCAGGACAAGTCCGTTGTTGTCGCCGTGGGTCATGATGACCGCGCCGATCATGCGCGTGGTGGAGCCCCAGGAGGTCTGGAACGGATACTGGAGCTTGTTGTCGCGGCCGGCGAAGGTCACGTCGTAGGCGCGGGAGAACTTATCGCCGAAGTAGTGGCTGGTCGCGCCCTGCAGCGCCTTGCGGTCCTTCATCATGCACTCGACGGTATAGGTCGCCTCGGCGCCCGCGAACTTCTCCTTCTCGGTCTTGCGACCGGGAACGACGGGAATGGCGAGGACGTTTTCAAAGAAGTCCGCGTAGCACTTGAGCTGCTGCTCGGTCTCGGCCTGGGCCTCCTCGGCGGTCTCGTGGATGGTGTGGCCCTCCTGCCACCAGAACTCACGGCTGCGCAGGAACGGGCGCGTGGTCTTTTCCCAGCGGATGACGGAGCACCACTGGTTGTAGAGCATCGGGAGCTGGCGGTAGGTCTGAAGCACGTTGTGCCAATGGTCGCAGAACATGGTCTCGGAGGTGGGGCGGAACGCGAGGCGCTCCTCCAGCTTCTCGCTGCCGCCCATCGTGACCCAAGCCACCTCGGGCGCGAAGCCGTTGACCAGCTCGCCCTCCTTCTTCAGCAGGCTCTCGGGGATCAGAACGGGCATCGCCACGTTCTCGTGGCCGGTCTTCTTGAACTCACCGTCCATGATGCGCTGGATATTCTCCCAGATCGCGTAGCCGTAGGGACGCAGGATCGTGAAGCCCTTGACGCTGGCGTACTCGACCAGCTCCGCCTTGCGGCAGATGTCGGTATACCATTGGGCGAAATCGTCCTCCATGTTGGTGATCTGTTCAACCTTCTTGTCCTGTGCCATGTTGTTTTCTCCTCTTTTTCTGCCGCCGGACGGCCAACAGGAACCGTTCCCTGCCGCGCAGCGGGTGTATTGACAAATATATATTCTACGGTGTTTCGCCCTGCTTGTCAAGCCTTGTACACGGCAGCGAAAAGGCTCCGACCGCCGTCGGAGCCTTTTTCGGTATCGGTCAGATGCGCAGCAGCCGTCGGAGCGCGATGAGCGCGGCGAGCGTGACGCCGGCATAGCGCAGCAGGCTGCGCAGATCGTAGCGGACGGCGGCGAAGCCGGTCATCTCACCGGCGCGCACGGCGACATACGCCGTCTTATCCTCCCGCTGCGACTTGGCAATGCGGATCTGCATATGGTCTCCCTCCTCTTTTCAGCCCTCCTTGGGCTTGCAGACATCGACCCAGCCGGAGAAGTTGGAGGAATAACGCTCCAGCTCCTCGCAGGTCATCTCGATGGCGCTGTTGCTGCTGCCCGCAGCGGGGAACACCGTCTCGAAGCGCTTGAGCGACACGTCGAGATAGGTTTTGACGTTCTCCGGCAGGGCGAACGAGCACACGCCGCCCGGGGCGTGACCGGTAAAGGCGCACGCCTCGTCAAAGGTCAGCATTTTCGCTTTCTGATGAAACTGCGCCTTGTACTTCGCGTTGTCGATCTTCTGATCGCCCGCGACGACCACGATGATCGGCTCGTCGCCGAGCTTGAAGCTCATGGACTTGGCGATGCGCGCGCCCTCGACGCCGACGGCGATGGCCGCCAGCTCCACCGTGGCGCTGGAAACGTCGAACTCGCGGATACGGCCGGCGATGCCGAAGCCCTCAAAATAGGCTCTTACTTTTTCAATGGACATGGCTTTTCCTCTTTTCCTTCTCTCTGTCTATCGCACGTCGACGCGCTCCACGCCGACGCAAAGCCCGGTATCGCTGTCGAGCGAGAAGACCGCGCCTTGCAGCTTGCACGGGCCCTCGGGTGCGCGGTAGCGTCCCGCGAGGCCGCCCAAAAACGTCTCGACCGACTGCTGCGGCTCGATGCCGAGCACGCTGCGCACCGCGCCGGTCATGCCGAGGTCGGTGAGATAGCCCGTTCCCTTGGGGAACACCTCCTCGTCGGCGGTCGGCACATGGGTGTGCGTGCCCCATAGGGCGCTCACGCGCCCGTCGAGATAGTACGCCAGCGCGAGCTTTTCGCTCGTGGCCTCGGCGTGGAAATCGACGAGCGTGAAGGTCGGCTTCTCCTCCGCTTTCAGAAGCTCGTCCGCCGTGGTGAACGGATTCGAGGCGTGGAAGCTCAGGTCGCAGCGGCCGATGAGGTTCATCACCGCGATGCGCGCCGCGCCGCAGTCGTAGACCGCATAGCCGCGTCCCGGCACGCGGCTGCCGAGGTTCGCGGGGCGCAGGATATAGGGGCAGTCGTCGAGGTAATCGCGGATCTGCATTTTGCCGAAGGTGTGGTTGCCGAGCGTGATGACGTCCGCGCCCGCGGCGAAGATGTCGTCCGCGTCGTTCGGCGTCAGGCCGACCATCGCGGCGTTTTCGCCGTTGACGACCGTGAAATGGATGCTCTTGCGCTTCTTGAGGCTCCGCAGGCAGCAGCTCAGGTGCTTCACGCCGCACGCGCCCACCACGTCGCCCACCGCGAGGATGTTATAGATCATTCCGGCTTCTCCTCCGTCAGCGTGTCGTAAAAGGCAAAGGTCTCGGCGAAAAGAGTCTCGCCGTAGGCGTTCAGCTTCGCGCAGTAGTCCTCGTAGGCGGCGAGCAGCCTCTCGCCCTCCGCCGTCAGCGTCGCGCCGCCGCCGTTCCGCCCGCCTGTGGAGGACCGGAGCAGCTTGATGCCCAGCCCCTCCTGCGCGGTGCGCAGGACCGTCCACGCCTTGGAGTAGGCCATGTTCATCGACATCGCCGCCGCGCGCAGCGAGTGCAGCTCGCGCACACGGCGCAGCAGCTCCGCCACGCCCGGACCGAAGCACTTCCGGTCGGTAAAAATCCGCACGGTCAGATTGGCGTGCAGGTCATTTCGCATCGTTCCGCCCTCCGTCTTTCGTTATCTCTCCCTATGATAACGACTTTATTTCCCTTTGTCAACGCGGAAAAACGGCGGAGAAACAGCCGCTGCCGGCTCCCGCTCCGCCGTATTCCTCACCGGAAGGTGTTGTAATGCGCGTTTTCGCCGTCGAGCAGAAAGCCGTCGGTGTCATGGACGTGGGCGTTTTCCAGCATGAGACGGTAGCGCAGCTCGTTCGACATACCGCGCGCCGAGGCCGCGGTCTGCCCCGCGGGCGTGCCGGTGGGGTTGTTGTAGCTGCCGTGGAGCGTGGAGTTCGCCGTCGCATTCTTCGTGCCCGCGCGCTTGTCCGCACTCGTGTTGCCATAGCCGTTGCCATAGCGCACGACCGAATCGTTCTCCCGGTCGGTGTAGCGCGTGCCGGTCGCCGGGTCGGTCTTGAGCTCGCCGCCGACGTTGGAGCCGCTGTTGGTCTTGCCGGTCATGCCGCTCGTGGTACCGTTTTCCGCACCGTTGACATTTCCGTTCGCCGCGCCGTTGTTCTGATCCCCGCCGCAGGCGGTGAGGGAACAGATCAGCAGCGCGGTCACGGCAAGGATCGCAAAATTTTGCTTCATCGTTTTTCTCCCCTTGTCTTTTTCCATGCAATACCCAACGGTAGTATTTCCGGCAAAAGCAAAATGCGGCACGGCAAAATCTGCAAAAAAAGAAAGGCGCGAAGCTCGCGCCTTTCTTTGGGAAATTTTTCCTTACTTCGCGGCCTTGGCAGCCTTGAACGCCTCGATGAGCATCGGGGTGACCTTGAACAGGTCGCCGCAGATGCCGTAGTCGGCGATCTCGAAGATGGGAGCGGTCTCGTTCTTGTTGACCGCGATGATGCACTCGGACTCGCTCATACCGGCCTTGTGCTGGATGGAGCCGGAGATACCGAGGGCGATGTAGACCTTCGGGTGAACGGTCTTGCCGGTCTGACCGACCTGATGGTCGGCAGTGAGCCAGCCGGAGTCGATGGCAACACGGCTGCCGCCGACGACGCCGCCGAGCACCTCAGCCAGCTCCTCAGCCAGCTTGATGCCGCCCTCGACGTCCTTGGAGATACCACGGCCGACGGAGACGATGTAATCGGCGCCGATCAGGTCAACGAGCTTCTTCGCGGCCTTGACGACCTCGAAGACCTCGGTGTCCATATCGGCCTCGCTCAGGGTGAAGCTGGGCTTGGTGATCTTCACCGCGTCCGCCTTGGCCTGATCGAAGGGAGCCTTCTTCATCACGCCGGGGCGAACGGTCGCCATGGCGGGACGGAAGCGCGGGCAGATGATGGTGGCCATCAGGTTGCCGCCGAACGCCGGACGGGTCATCTTGAGGTCGCGGGACACATCGTGATCCTGACCCATGACCTTGGCGGTGTTCATCTTCTCGATCTTCTCCTCGGGCAGCGTGGAGGCGCTGCGCAGGAAGTCCTTGTAGATGGGCATATCGACGTCGAGGTGCGTGCAGTCGGCGCACAGGCCGGTGTGCAGACGGGCCGCGCAGCGGGGACCGAGGTCACGGCCGATGTTGGTCGCACCGATGAGGAATGCCTCGGGCTTCATCTCGGAGATGACGTCGCAGATGACCTTGGCATACGCGTCGGTCGTGTAGTTCTTGAGCAGAGGATGCTCGCAGACGATGACCTCGTCCGCGCCGTAGCCGCCGAGCTCCTTGGCGATGCCCTCGACGTTGTCGCCGAGCAGCAGACCGCAGAGGTTCACGCCCAGCTCGTCCGCCAGCTTGCGGCCCTCGGAGATCAGTTCAAAGGTGGTGGGCATCATCTTGCCCTGACGCTGCTCGCAGAAGACCCAAACGTTCTTGAAGGCAGCGAGATCCATGCTGTTATAATTCTCAACCATTGTCGTACTCTCCTTCCCTTAAATGATGTGTTTCTCAGACAGGATACCGGCGAGCTTCTCGCAGGTCTTCATGTCGTTGCCCTCGAGCATCTGGCCGGCGCCCTTCTGCGGGGGAGTGAAGGAGGTCAGGATGTTGGTGGGGCTGCCCTTGAGGCCGATGGTAGTGGCGTCGATCAGGGGATGATCCTTCAGGGCGTTGTAGTCCAGAACGGTCACGGGCTTGGAGTAGCACTCAAACACACCGGAAACGCTCATGTAGCGCGGGGTGTTCAGTTCCTTGATGCAGGTGATGAGGCAGGGGGTGTTGACCTTGATGGTCATGTAGCCGTCCTCGAGCATACGCTTGATGGTCAGCGTGTCGCCGTCCTTCTGGATGTCGGCGGCGTAGGTGACCTGCGGCAGATGGAGCTTTTCCGCCATCTGGGGGCCGACCTGCGCGGTATCGCCGTCGATGGCCTGACGGCCGCAGAAGACGATGTCGTCCTTGTCGAGGCCGATGGTATCCACGGCGGCGGCGAGGATCTGGGAGGTGGCATAAGTATCGGAGCCGCCGAACTCACGGGCGGAAACGAGATAGCCTTCGTCCGCGCCCATGGCGATCAGCTCGCGCAGCATGCCTTCTGCCGGCGGGGGACCCATGGTGACGACGAGGACCTTGCAGCCGGTGGCGTCCTTGATCTTGAGGGCGGCCTCGACGGCGTTCATATCATCGGGGTTGATGATGGTCTGCATGGAAGCGCGGTTCAGGGTACCATCGGGATTGACGGCGACCTTACCGGAGGTATCGGGGACCTGCTTAACGGAAACGATGATCTTCATTGTTTTGTTACCTCCTCTTTCTTAGTTCACGCCGAGATACTTGGCGACGACCATACGCTGGACCTCGGAAGTACCCTCATAGATCTCGGTGATCTTCGCGTCACGCATCATGCGCTCAACGGGATACTCACGGGTGTAGCCGTAACCGCCGAAGAGCTGGACCGCGCGGCGGGTGACGTCGGAAGCGGTCTCCGCAGCGAAGAGCTTGGCCATGGCAGCGTCCATGGAGTAATCCTCATGGTTCTGCTTCTTGCAGGCAGCGGCGTAAACGAGGTACTGAGCAGCCTGGGTGCGGGTGTGCATATCGGCCAGCTGGAACTGGGTGTTCTGGAACTGGCTCAGGCGACGGCCGAACTGGACGCGCTCCTTGGTGTACTTGACCGCCTCGTTGATGGCGCCCTCGGCAAGACCCAGAGCCTGGGAAGCAATGCCGATACGGCCGCCGTCGAGGGTCTTCATAGCGATCTTGAAGCCCTCGCCTTCCTTACCGAGCAGGTTCTCCTTGGGAACGACGCAATCCTCGAAAACGAGGTCGCAGGTGGAGCTGCCGCGGATACCCATCTTCTTCTCGTGCTTGCCGGTGGAGAAGCCGGGGAAGGTGCTCTCGACGATGAAGGCGGAAATGCCGTGGTTGCCCTTGCTCTTGTCGGTCATGGCGAAGACGACGAAGGTGGAGGCAACGTTGCCGTTGGTGATGAAGCACTTGCTGCCGTTGAGGACGTAGTCGCCGTTCTCATTCTTGACAGCGATGGTCTGCTGGCCGGAAGCGTCCGTGCCGGCGCCGGGCTCGGTCAGACCGAACGCGCCGATCTTGCGGCCGGAGAGAAGGTCGGGCAGATACTTCATCTTCTGCTCCTCGGTGCCGTTCTCGAAGATCGGGGCGCAGCACAGGGAGGTATGAGCGGAAACGACGACCGCGGTGGTGCCGCAGACCTTCGCCAGCTCCTCAACGCACATGGCATAGCTCAGAACGTCGCCGCCCGCGCCGCCATACTGCTTGGGGAAGTAAATGCCCATCATGCCGAGCTTGGCCATCTTTTCGACGGTCTCCATGGGGAAGCGCTCTTCCTCATCGAGTTCTTCGGCTAAAGGCTTGACTTCGGTTTCTGCAAATTCGCGATACATTTTGCGAACCAGCAGATGCTCTTTGGACAGATGGAAATCCATAGTCTTTTTGCTCCTTCACTATAAATTATTTGGATTGTCTAATTTTTCACAAATCAGTCCCGTTCTTCTGTATTATAAGCTCTCGGCGCTCAATACGCAAGAAAAAGTCTCAAATCATTTCTCGATTTGAGACTTTCACCAAATATGCAGAAAAATTTTTGTCTCTTCTGCCCTTTTTATGAAGGAATCCTTTCATAATCGGAATTCTCTGCATTTTTCATTTTCATAGCAGGCGAAAAAAGCACCGCCGAAGCGGCGCTTCGGCGGTGCTTTTTTCTCATTTGGCGTATTCGATGACCTTCGTCTCACGCAGCACATGGACCTTGATCTGACCGGGATACTCAAGCTCGCTCTCGATGCGCTTGGCCAGCTCGCGGGCGAGGATGACCATATCGTCCTCGCTCACCTGCTCGGGCTTGACCATCACGCGGACCTCGCGGCCCGCCTGAATGGCGTAGGAGGTCTCGACGCCGGGGTAGGAGCCGGTGATCTCCTCGAGCTTTTCGAGGCGCTTGATGTAGTTCTCGATGTTCTCGCGGCGGGCGCCGGGACGCGCGGCGGAGATGGCGTCGGCGGCCTGCACGAGGCAGGCGACGACGGTCTGCGGCTCGACGTCGTTGTGGTGCGCCTGCACCGCGTGGATGACGTCCTCGCGCTCATGGTACTTGCGCAGGAACTCCACGCCGAGCGCGACGTGGGTGCCTTCGAGCTCGTGGTCGACGGCTTTGCCGATATCGTGCAGCAGGCCGGCGCGCTTCGCCGTGGCGACGTCCGCGCCGAGCTCGGCTGCCATCATGCCGGCAAGATGCGCGACCTCGATGGAGTGCTGGAGCACGTTCTGACCGTAGCTCGTACGGTAATGCAGGCGGCCGAGCAGCTTCACCAGCTCGGGGTGCAGGCCGCGCACGCCGGTCTCGAGCACCGCGCGCTCACCCTCGGACTTGATGACGGCGTCCACCTCGCGGCGGGCCTTGGCGACCATCTCCTCGATGTGGGTGGGATGGATGCGGCCGTCGGCGATCAGCTTTTCGAGCGCCAGACGCGCGACCTCGCGGCGCACCGGCTCGAAGCAGGAGACGGTGATGGCCTCGGGCGTATCGTCGATGATGAGGTCGACGCCCGTGAGCGTTTCAATGGTGCGGATGTTGCGGCCCTCGCGGCCGATGATGCGTCCCTTCATCTCGTCATTGGGCAGGGGAACCACACTGACGGTGATCTCGGCGACGTGATCGGCGGCGCAGCGCTGGATGGCGGACGCTACGATCTCGCGGGCATACTGGTCCGCTTCGTCCTTGGCGCGGGCCTCGATCTCCTTGATCTTGAGGGCGGTCTCGTGGGTGACCTCGGACTCGACCTGCTCGATCAGGTACTTCTTGGCCTCGTCAGCCGTAAAGCCGGAGATGCGCTCGAGCATCTCGGTCTGGCTGCGCTTGATGATCTTGATCTCTTCGTTCTCCTTGTCCAGAGCGGCGTGCTTCTGGGCAAGGGCCTCTTCCTTCTTCTCGATCGCGTCGGTCTTGCGGTCGATGTTTTCTTCCTTTTGCTGTAAGCGGCGTTCCTGCTTCTGCAGGTCGGCACGGCGTTCCTTTTCTTCCTTCTCGTATTCCTTGCGGGAGCGGAGGATCTCCTCCTTCGCCTCCAGCGTGGCCTCGCGTTTTTTGCTCTCGGCGCTCTTGATGGCATCGTTGATGATGCGCAGCGCCTCCTCTTCGGCGTTGGCGATCTTTTCCTTATCGTCCTTCGCCTTCTTGTTGCGGTACAGAATACAAGCAAGAATACCAATGAAAAGTCCCGCCGCCAAGCCGATGACAAGACTGGGTATATTCATTCGATTCCTCCTGTGTCCACTTTTGCTTCCATCGGAGCGGCCGGTCCGACCGTGTCCCGATGGTATATCAAAACGGGTTTTTGAATCAACAAACGGGAGAGCCCCTTCTCTCCCCTCCATAAATCCACCGAATATTGTAACCTTTTTGTAAACAAGTGTCAAGCAAAAACTATTTGTCGAAAAAGCGCGTGGGGTCAGCTCTCGATATACGCTTCGGCGGCGTAGCCGAGGTTCCCATTGTACTCTACCGTGTTCCAGCCCTGCCAGGTGCCGTAGACCGTGACCGACGCGCCATTCGGCATGAGCGCGATGGTCTGCCCCGCGGCGCTCGGGTAGGCGCGCAGGCGCAGCGGCGAGCCGCTCGTGGAGACAGTCCCCTGCACGACCGGCTGCGGCTCGATGAACGGCAGGCCGAAATACTCCGTCAGCGAGCGCGCCAGCTCGCGCGCGATGGCGTCCATATTGTTCTCGACCCACGCGGCGTCGGCATAGTTGTCGTGGTAGCCCAGCTCAAGCAGGTTGGCCGGATACTTCGGCTGACGCACCTCGCCGAGCGCGGTGGTGGGCACGGTGCGCACGAGGTCAGGCAGCGGATAAACGCGCTTGAGGTTCGCGGCGAACAGGTCCGCCGCGCGCTTGCCCTCCGCGCTCGTCGGATAGTAAAACACCAGCACGCCGCGCACGCTGCCGGAGTTTTCCGGCGCGGCGGCGTTGGAGTGGAGCGCGAGATAGAAGTCAAAGCCGCCGAGGCGGTTCGCCTGCGCGATGGAGGACGCGGCGGTCATGTCGGGCGTGTTGCGCACAAAGCGGATCCCGTTGGCATAAAGATACGGCTCCAGCGCGTCGGCGAGCCGGTTCATATTGTACTCCTCGCTGCCGCTTCCGGTGATGTAGGGATTGGACTCCTGCGTGGAGGGGCTGAGATAAATTTTCGGCATAACGACGCCTCCTTTTCCCTGCATTTTATGCGCCGCCGCGCCGTTTCATGTGCCGACTTCCCGACCTTGAGGGGCGATCGGGCAAAAATAAAGAGACGCCGAAGCGTCTCTTTATTTTTCTCGTGTTTTCGGGAGATCAGACCGCAGCCTTCTTCTCTTTCTTGTTCTCAGCCCTCTGGATGAGCAGGATAACGATCAGAATGGCGAGGCCGGCGAGGTCGGTGACCGTGCCGGGAATGACCATCAGCAGACCGCCGGCGATCAGCGCGATACGGGAGTACCACTTCAGGTCGTGGATCAGATAACCCATGAAGCCGGAGGCGATGGACGCCATACCGAGCGTCGCGGAGATAACGATGGAGGCAACGCCGAGGAAGGTGACATCACCGACGAAGATCATCGCATTGTTATAAGCGAAGATGTAGGGGATGATGAACGCGGCGATCGCCAGACGGGTGGCGTTGAGCGCAGTCTTCATCGGGGGCGCCTTGGCGATGGCAGCACCGGCATAAGCCGCGAGCGCAACGGGAGGCGTGATGTCGGCGACGATGCCGAAGTAGAACACGAACATATTGGCAGCCAGGATGTGCATACCCATACCGTTGATAAGGATAGGCGCGCAGGTGGAGGCCATGATGATGTAGTTCGCCGTGGTGGGAACGCCCATGCCGAGGATGATGCAGCAGATCATCGTGAGGAACAGGGCGATGAACAGGTGTCCGTTGGAGAGCTTAACGACATAGGTGATGAGCAAGCCGCCGAGACCGGTCATCGTGATGCACACGGAGATGATGCCGGCGATGCCGCAGGCAATACCGATGGACAGGCAGTTCTTACCGCCGTTTTCAAGGCCGTTGACGAACTTGGTCGGGGTCATACGGTCATCCTTGTTGATGATACCGACCACAATGGCAACGATGGTGCCGTAGATGGCGCTCTTGGCCATGGTCTGACCGGCAATGACCATCCAGGTCAGGATGATCAGGGGCAGGAGCAGATAGATTTTCGGCAGCAGGAGCTTCCACTTGGGCAGTTCCTCACGCTTGAGGCCGACGAGACCGAGCTTCTTGGCCTTGAAGTGGACGCCCAGGAAGATGCCGAGGAAGTACAGGAACGCGGGCAGGATCGCACGGACGATGATGTCGGAATACTCATAGCCGGTCATTTCCGCCATGATGAACGCCGCAGCGCCCATGATGGGGGGCATGATCTGGCCGCCGGTGGAGGACGCAGCCTCGACCGCGCCGGCAAACTCGGGGGGATAGCCGGTCTTCTTCATCATCGGGATGGTCACGGAACCGGTGGTAACGGTGTTGCCGACGGAGGAACCGGAGACCATGCCGCACAGGGCGGAGGAGACGACCGCGACCTTCGCGGGACCGCCGGACGCCCAGCCGACCAGCGCGTTCGCGCAGTCGATGAAGAAGTTGGCGACACCGGTCGCCTCAAGGAACGCGCCGAACAGCAGGAACAGCGCAATGTAGGTCGAGCAGACGGAGATCGGCGTACCGATGATGCCGTTGGTGGTATAGAAGATGTTGTAGACCACCAGGTCCAGGCTCATGCCGCGGCCGATGAAGGCGTAGAGCACGAAGCAGCCCGCCACGATCAGAATGGGAAGGCCCACCGCGCGGCGGCAGCACTCCGCGAGCACCAGCGTGCCGATGATGCCAAGGATGACCTCGGTCTGGCCGATGGCGATACCCATCGCCACAATTCTCTTGAAGTTGGCAACATAGTAGAAATAGGGAATACAGCCCGCGACAGCGAGCAGGATATCATACCACGGCATGGAGTTGGGCTTTACATTGCCCTTCTTCACGGGGTAGATAAAGAATGTGAACAGGATCACAAAGCCGACGAACAGGCAGCGACGGATCTGGCCGCTCCATGTGGCCCACAGGTTCATGTAGACCATAAAGAGCATAAAGGCGGCCAGCACATAGCGCAGGATCTTCTTCGGCGTGCCCTCCCAGACACGGGTGTTGGACTCGCGGTCAAACTTTTTCATGATCGCGTCAACGTCTTCCATCGTACCGACTTCAACGTCTACGCTTTCAACGACGACCTCTTCGTCCAAGACTTTCTTTTCAGTGTCAGTCATTGGTGTTTTTCTCCTCCTTTTTATTGGTGAACACTGTGACGTCAATAGAGGAAGAACTCATAATTGAGCGTCACCAGCGAATTTCTTCCACACAAATCACGCAGACTGATATCCGGACCGTCCTTTACCTTCAAAAAGAAGTCGTAAACGGTGGCCACGGCATAACAGACTCCGGTTCTATCCTGATGTATGCCGGTGATGAGCATGGCTCCGTCGTCGGTATAGCTGAGCTCCTCTCCGGGATTCAGCTCCACCTGCACGCCGGCGCCGTAAGCATAGTACTTACACTCCTCGGCATAGATCTTTCCTTCACTGATCTCAAAGGTGTCCGTCAGCGGATATTGGTTGACGGAATGCTTAAAGGTAATGGAAAAGCGATCCCCCTCGTCCATGCGGTAGCGCGCATAGAGCTCGCCGCTGTCCTTATTGCGGAGCGTCAGGTAATAGCCGGCGCGGGGAATCAAGAGGGAGGCCGCTGCAATAATCAAGACTATTGCAGCGGCCATGCTTATGCGTTGTCGCAGTTGCACTTTCGCACTCTTTCAGGATTAGGTGTTCTTACAGAACGCCGATCTCCTTGTAGTACTTCTCGGCGCCGGGATGCAGGTCGAAGGAGCCGGCAACAGCACCCTCGGGGCTCAGGAAGCCGAACTTGGCCTGAGCACCGGCGAGCTCGCTCTGGCTGTCGAACATGGCCTTGGTGATCTCATAGACGACATCCTCGCTGAGGTCCTTGGAGGCGGTGAAGACGGCCTTGACGGCGACGCAGACGGTCTCGTCCGCAACGCAGGTGTAGGTGTTGGCGGGCAGGTTATCCTGAACCAGGAAGGGATAGTTGGTGGTCAGATAGGAAACAGCCTCATCGCTGAGGGAGGGCATATTGAAGTTGTAGGCGGTGGCGAGGTCGGTCAGAGCGGGGGTGGGGGCGCCGGAAACGGTGAAGGCCGCCTCGCACTGGCCGTTCTTGAGGGCCTCAGCGCCGCCGGAGAAGGAGTCGTACATGACCTTGATATCGTCGAAGGTCATGCCGTAGGCCTCGAGGACCTGAGCCGCGTTCAGAGCGGTACCGGAGCCGACGTCGCCGACGCAGACGGTCTTGCCCTTGAGGTCTTCAATGCTGGTGATGGAGGGAGCGGTGACGAGCTGGACGGTCTCGTTGTAAACGCCCGCGACCCACAGGGAGTTCTTGTCGGCAGCGCCGTCGAACATGGTCTCACCGCCGGAGCCGTTGTGAGCATAGTTCAGAACGTCGGACTGCAGGATGGACATCTGGGCCTGATTGGCGGTGACGAGCTGGACGTTCGCCTTGGAGGCGCCGGAGTCGACCGCGCGGAGCTTGGAGAGGCTCAGCTTGTCGCCGATGGTGGTGACGAGCGCGTTACCAACGGCATAGTAAGTACCGGTGGTGCCGCCGGTGGCAATGGTGATGTCAACGGGAGCGGCGGGGGTATCGGTCTGCTGGGTGTCGCCGTCGGTGTTGGGGGTATCACCTTCCTTGCTGCCGCAGGCAACAAGAGCGAAGATCATAGCGACGGACAGGATGAGGGCTAAGAACTTTTTCATACGCAATCTCCTTTTTGTTTTACCGTTTCGGCAACGTTACCGCCGGTCGGGAGCATTCTGCACAACGTTGTCCAATGTTGTGCATGAGCGTCGGCCGGCGCTTCTTCGTTTTGCAAAACGGCCAATGTACCTCTTTGAGGCATAGCCATTATAACTTATTGCAAGTTTTATTGCAAGATACTTTTGCACTTTTGGCTATTCGCACAAAATTAAGGCGGAATCCATTTTTTTAGTCCTTTCTTTTTCCGCTCGTTCCGTTATTTCACACAAATTTTTTGGTGACGACAAATTTTTACTTTTTCTTCATATGTAAATTTTTCATGCACCTTATTCGAATTTATGCAAGTTTTCCTTCACCGTCCGTCATTTTGGCTAAATCCAAGGCAAAAAAACAATCACTCTGACGAGTGACTGTTTTTTCAAAAAGATCGGTTTACTTCTGCTCCTTGTTGTCCACAACGCGCTTGAGCAGGGCGGAGAACTCGTCCACGCTCATCGCGCCGAGATCGCCGTCCGCGCGGTGGCGCGGGGAGACGGTACCGTTCTCCATGTCGCGGTCGCCGACGATGACCATGTAGGGCACCTTCTCGGTCTGCGCGTCGCGGATCTTGCGGCCGATCTTCTCGTTGCGGTAATCGACCTCGGTGCGGAAGCCCTGCTCCTCGAGCTGCGCGGCGACCTTCTCGCAGTATTCGTTTGCGCGGTCGGTGACGGGCAGGAACTTCGCCTGCACGGGAGCAAGCCAGGTCGGGAACGCGCCCATCGTCTCCTCAATGAGATAGGCCATGAAGCGGTCGAGCGAGCCGAGGATCGCGCGGTGGAGCACCACGGGCGTCTTTTCCTCGCCGTTGGAGTCGATATAGGTCAGGTGGAACTTGGCGGGCAGGCAGAAGTCGAGCTGGCAGGTGGAGAGTGTATACTCCGCGCCGACAGCGGGACGCACGTTCACGTCCAGCTTGGGGCCGTAGAAGGCCGCCTCGCCGATCTCCTCGGTGTAGTGGATGCCCAGCTCGTTGAGCACCTCGCGCAGGGCGTTCTCGGCGGTGTTCCACATTTCATCGTCGTCGTGGTACTTCTCCTTGTCCGCCGGGTCGCGCAGCGACAGCACGCAGCGGTAATCCGTGATGCCGAAGTCCTTGTAGGTCTCGAAGATCAGGTCGCAGACCTTGGAGAACTCGTCCTTGATCTGCTCGGGCGTGACGAACAGATGCGCGTCGTTCTGGCAGAAGTGGCGGCCGCGCTCGATGCCCTTGAGCGTGCCGGACGCCTCATAGCGGAAGTCGTGGGCAATCTCGCCGATGCGCACGGGGAGATTGCGGTAGGAGTGGGGCTGATTGGCGTAGATGCGCATATGGTGCGGGCAGTTCATCGGGCGCAGGACGTAGACCTCATCGTCCACCTCCATCGCGGGGAACATATTCTGCTTGTAGTGATCCCAGTGGCCGGAGGTCTTGTAAAGCTCGACCGTGCCGACGCAGGGCGTGAGCACGTGCTGATAGCCCAGCTTGAGCTCCTTGTCGCGGATGTAGTTTTCCAGAATGCGCCAGACCGTGTAGCCCTTGGGCAGGAACATCGGAAGGCCCCGGCCGACCAGCTCGTCGGTCATGAACAGGCCCAGCTCGCGGCCGAGCTTGCGGTGGTCGCGCAGCTTGGCCTCCTCGAGCTTGGCAAGGTACTCATCCAGCTCGTCCTTTTTCGGGAAGGCGACGCCGTAGATGCGCTGGAGCGTTTCACGCTTGCTGTCGCCGCGCCAGTAGGCGGCGTTGCAGGCGGTCAGCTTGATGGCGTTGCCCTTGATGCGGCCGGTGGAATCGAGGTGCGGGCCGGCGCAGAGGTCGGTGAACTCGCCCTGCTTATAGAAGCTGATGTGCGCGTCGGCGGGCAGATCGTTGATGAGCTCGACCTTGAACGGCTCGTCCTTCTCCTCCATGAACTTGATGGCTTCCTCGCGCGGCAGCTCAAAGCGCTCGAGCTTGAGCTTTTCCTTGCAGATCTTGCGCATCTCCGCCTCGATCTGCTCCAGATGCTCCGGCGTAAAGGCGAAGGGAGCGAGCAGATCGTAGTAGAAGCCGGTCTCGATGCTGGGGCCGATGGCGAGCTTCACCTCGGGCCACAGGCGCTTGACCGCCTGCGCCAGCACATGGGAGCAGGTGTGCCAATAGGTCTTGCGGTACTCGGGATTTTCAAAGCTGTACTGGTTTTCTTCGTTGATCTTGACTTCTTCGGACATTTCAGTTACCTCCATTTGACTCTGAGGGTGCAAAAATGCTTCACCCCCGACGGTATCAGGGGTGAAGCATTGCTATACTCCACGGTTCCACCCTGCTTGCGCGTTTGCGCCGCTTGTGTCCGCTGTAACGGGCGAACCCGTCCCGCTCGTCGCGGGCTGCTCGGGAGTGGTACGGCCGCCGCTCACGCAGGACGCTTGCACCGAAATGCGTCCCTCTCTGTGCGGTGCTCTGCGGTTTCTTCTCCGTCGATGCCGGTTTGATGGATAGCAGTATACGCCGTCGCCGCGGATTTGTCAAGGGGCAGGCTCAGAACTCGGGCGGCTGATTTTTGCGCGGCTTGTCGTCGTCCCTGCCGCCGAAAAGGCCGGAGAAAAATCCGCCGCGCGGCGTACTCTCCTGCCCACGCTCCGTCTCCTTCGCGCGGCGGCGCTGCTCCGCCGCCTTCCATTCGGCGCGGGAGTCCAGCACCTCGCGCGCCGCGTCCCGCAGCAGCGCGGGCGCATCCGGCGATTCCAGCAGCGCGCTGAGCTCCTCGTCGGTCCTGCCGCCGCACTCGGCGCGGTAGCGGTCCTTCCGGTCCTTCTCCCGCATAAAGAACGCGATCCGTCCGCAGCGCGGGCACACCCACAGCTCCACGTCCATATAATCCTTCAGGAGACTTTCGCCGTGCAGCTCCAGCACCTGGTAACCTCGGCTTTCCAGCTCGTGTCCGCAAACGCACTTCTTTTCGCTCATGGTGTTCCTCCCCTTTCCGGTGTTGAGAAAAAGAGCCGGTCGAAACCGGCTCTTTTCTGTTATATTTTGTCGAAAAATTACTTGCTGTAATCATAGAAGCCCTTGCCGGACTTCTTGCCGAGCTGGCCGCCGCGGACCATCTTCTTGAGCAGCAGAGCGGGGCGGTACTTGGGATCGCCGGTCTCCTCAAGCAGCACGTTCATGATGGCGAGGCAGACGTCCAGGCCGATGAAGTCGCCGAGGGCGAGGGGGCCCATAGGATGGTTCGCGCCGAGCATCATGGCCTTGTCGATATCCTCGACGGAGGCGACGCCGGTCTCAACGAGGCCGATGGCTTCGTTGATCATGGGGATGAGGATCTTGTTGACGACGAAGCCGGGAGCCTCGGCGACCTCGACCGGCTGCTTGCCGATCTCCTCGGAGAGCTTGTAGATGAAATCGAAGGTCTCCTGCGTGGTGTTCGCGCCGCGGATGACCTCGACGAGCTTCATGCTGGGAACGGGATTGAAGAAGTGCATACCGATGACGGGGTGCTTGAGGCCCAGGCCCATCTCGGTGACGGACAGAGAGGAGGTGTTGGTGGCAAAGATGGCGGATTCCTTGCACAACCCATCCAGCTCGCTGAGCATGGCGCGCTTGTACGCCATCTCCTCCTTGGCGCACTCAATGACGAGGTCGGCATCGGCGGCGGCGGACTTCTCCTCCACGAAAATATTCGCCATCAGGGCATCCTTGGCCTCCTGGGTCATCTTGCCCTTCTCGACGCGCTTCTGCAGGGAAGCGTCGAGCTTGTCCTTGTGGCGCTGCGCGGAAGCGACGCTGGACGCGTACATCAGAGTGGTGTGGCCGTGCGCCGCGAAGACCTGCGCGATGCCGCTGCCCATGGTGCCGGCGCCGAAAACTGCAACTTTCATTTTTGTGTTCCTCCTATGAATTGAAATTTATGAATTGTCAAGTAACGCTTACTTGTTGGTGAACGGTTCGTGCTTGCGCTTTTCGAGGAAGGCGCCCATGCCCTCCTGCTGGTCGGCGGTCTCGAAGCAGGAGCCGAAGGCCTTCTCCTCGACCACCACGGCCTCGTCCATCGGGAGGTCAAGCCCCTCGTTGATGGCCTTCTTCGCCGCGCGCACCGCGATGGGCGCGTTCGCCGCGATCTGAGAGGCGAGCTTCTCCGCGGCGGCGTAAAGCTCCGCGAGCGGATAGACGGCGTTGACCAGACCGATGCGCAGGGCCTCGTCCGCCTTGATGTTGCGGGCGGTGTAGACCATCTGCTTGGCCATGCCGGGGCCAACCAGACGCGCGAGGCGCTGGGTGCCGCCGAAGCCGGGGGTGATGCCGAGACCCGTCTCGGGCTGACCGAACACGGCGGTATCGGAGCAGATGCGGAAATCACAGCTCATGGCGAGCTCACAGCCGCCGCCGAGCGCGTAGCCGCCGACCGCCGCGATGGTGGGAATGGGCAGAGTCTCGAGCTTGCGCATCACGTCGTTGCCCTGCTTGCCAAAGCTCTCGCCCTCGGCCTTGGTGAGGCCCTTCATCTGCGCAATGTCCGCGCCGGCGACGAAGGACTTCTCCCCCGCGCCGCGCACGATCAGGCAGCGGACGGCGTCGAGGTCAATGGCGTCGAGCGCCGCGTCAAGATCGGCGAGCACCTGCGAGTTGAGCGCGTTGAGCGCCTCGGGACGGTTGATGATGAGATACGCGACCGCGCCCTGCGGTTCATAGGTCACGAAAGACATGGTATGCCCTCCTTGTTTTCTCTTAATGGGGCTATTATATGCAATTCCCCCGCGTTTTGCAAGAGGAATATCATTTCATTTGAAATTATTTCCAGTTTGGTCACATTTTTTGCAAGAATTGATTCATTTCTGACGATGTAACGCAGTTCCTGCGGCAAATTTCTCTTTGCTGACGGAAAGACTTCATTTTTCTCTTGTGTTATCGCCGCGTTTCCGCTATGATAGGCAGGAAATGAACGCAAAAAGCGAGGTATTTCCCCATGCGAATGAGAAAGAAAAAGAATCTGCTGCCGCGCATGGAGCGCTGCGCGGCGCTGCAGATCAAGGACCCCATCGCGCACCGCGGCCATTGGCGCGAGCTGATGCCGGAGGCCCGCGAGCTGCGTGTGGAGCTGGGCTGCGGCAAGGGACGCTTCACCGCGGGCACCGCCGCTGCGGAGCCCGACGTGCTGTTCGTGGCGGTGGAGATGGTGCCCGACGCGATGGTGGTTGCCATGGAGCGCTGCGCCGCCGAGGGGCTTCGGAACGTCCGCTTCATCGACGCGAACGCGAACATCCTGCCCGAGTTTTTCGCCCCGGGCGAGGTCGACCGCATCTACATCAACTTCTGCGACCCGTGGCCGACGAAGCGCCACGCCAAGCGCCGCCTGACGCACGGCAATTTCCTCAAGCTCTACCGCAAGGTGCTCAAGGACGGCGGGCAGATCCATTTCAAGACGGACAACGCCCCGCTTTTCGCCTGGTCGGTGGAGGAGATCCCGCAGTTCGGCTTTACGCTCTCCGAGGTCACGGACGATCTGCACGCGAACGGCGCCGTCGGCGTGATGACCGACTACGAGGCGAAATTCCACGAGCTGGGCACGCCCATCCACCGTCTGGTCGCCACGATGACGCCGTGGGAGGAGCCGGAGGAAGAATAACGGCCGCGCAACGCGCGGCAACGAACAAAGGGGGTATTCTCTACCGTAGAGAATACCCCCTTTAGAACCCCAAGAGAGCGCAAGGGGCAAGCCCCTTGACCCCACATTGTCAACCCCTGCGGAAATGATACTGCACGCGCTGTGCAAAAGAGTGCGTGCAGCTTCTTTTTGCGGCTTTCGATTTGGGCTGCTCCTTGCAGCCGCTGCCGCTCTGCGGTGAGGACTGAAGGCATCAGCCTTCGGCGACACCGCTTTTTTGCGCGAAAAAGCGGTGAGAAAACGCGCGAGGGGGCGCCCCCCCTCAACCCCGCCATCGGAAGCATGACAATAGGCCGACTGCACGCGCTGCGCAAAAGAGTGCGTGCAATTTTTTATTGCGGCTTTCGATTTGGTCTCCTCCTTGCGGCCGCTGCCGCTCTGCGGTGAGGTTACGGGGAGTTATTTTGCGGCGGCTTCTAAAGCGGTCAGAATTTCTTCGCGCATCTTCTCAAGCTCACCCTGCTCGAGATGGACGAGCGCAGCCACCGCGCCCGATGCCAGCGTGATGATCTTCGTCCGGTATGGCGAGTGGGCGAAGTTACGTCCCCGCATGGCTTCCTTGGCCGCAGCCAGTGTATCCGCCAGGACCCGCGATAGAAATGCAGGGTCTTTTGTTCCCGCATTTCGGGAGAGAAACAGCAGCTTGCTGTGCATTTTCAGAAAATAAAGCTGATAGATCCCCATACTTTTCACCTCAACATCATTTTATGCATTTTTCGCATGAAATGCAATATGCAATAACCGCATTTTTATAATGTCGTTGAGGTGATTTCATGTATCGGCGACTGCGTGATATGCGTGAGGATGCGGACAAAACGCAAGCGGAGCTTGCCGCTGTACTGAATGTCGGGCAGACGACCTATTCGCGCTATGAAAACGGTGTGCTCGACATTCCCAGCATAGCCTTGATTGCGCTTGCCCGTTATTATCAGGTCAGCACGGATTATCTGCTCGGTCTGACCGATGAGCGCAAGCCTTATCCCCCGGCAAGAAAATGACCGAAACCTCGCCGCAGAGCGGCAGCGGCCGCAAGGAGCAGACCAAATCGAAAGCCGCGCCAAGCATTGCAGGCAGTATTTTGCACAGCGCGTGCAGTCGCAGCTTCGTAGAAAACCGGCGATGGCAGGTCAAGGGCGCAGCCCTTGCGCTCTCTTGGGGTTTCAAAGGGGTCATTCTCTACGGTAGAGAATGACCCCTTTGTCAAAAAAAAGAGACGCTTTTACAGCGTCTCTTTTCGTTTGCACTTTTTACGCGTTCTTCGCGAGGTCGCAAAGAGCGGTGAACGCGACGGCGTCGTTGATCGCCATCTCGCTGAGCATCTTGCGGTTGATCTCGATGCCCTTGACCTTCAGACCGTGCATGAAGGTGGAGTAGTTCATGCCGTTCATCTTGCAGGCGGCGGAGATGCGGGTGATCCACAGGCTGCGGAAATCTCTCTTCTTGAGCTTGCGGCCGGTGTAAGCGTAGGTCAGGGACTTCATCACGGCCTGGTTGGCCATCTTGAAGTGGCGGGATTTGTTGCCCCAATAGCCCTTCGCGAGCTTCAGAGTCTTGTTTCTTCTTTTGCGCGTCATCATCGCGCCCTTAACACGTGCCATATCAGTAAGCCTCCTTAAAGCGTATCGTAATTATCTTATTTGTAGGGGATCATCTTGCGGATGGTGCCGGCAACAGTAGCGTCGGCATAGCCGCCCGCACGCAGGTGACGGGTACGCTTGGTGGGCTTCTTGGTCAGGATGTGGCTCTTGAAGGCCTTGGCCATCTTGACCTTGCCGGTCTTGGTCAGGTTGAATCTTTTCTTGGAACCGCTGTGGGTCTTCAGCTTGGGCATGGTAGTTTCTCCTTTTCGTATATTGTGTTACTTCCCGGTCTTGGGGGAAAGGAATATGGACATACTGCGTCCTTCCAGCTTGGGCTCTTTATCCAATGTCGCCACCTCGGCACACTGCTCGGCGAAGCGCACCAACAGGTCTTTGCCGATGTCGGTATGCGCCATCTCGCGGCCGCGGAAGCGGACCGAGACCTTGACGCGGTTGCCGTCGGCAAGGAACTTCTGGGCATTCTTGAGCTTTGTGTTGAAATCGCCGACATCGATGCCGGGCGACATACGGATCTCTTTGATCTCGACCACGTGCTGGTTCTTCTTCGCTTCCTTTTCGCGCTTGCCCTGTTCAAAGCGGAACTTGCCGTAGTCCATAAGCTTGCACACGGGGGGCGTAGCCTGCGGGGAGATCTTGACGAGGTCAAGCCCCTGCTCGTCGGCGATCCGCTGTGCCTGGGCGGCAGACATGATGCCGAGCTGCTCACCGGTGGAACCGATCAGACGGATCTCGCTGTCTCGAATGTCCTCATTGAGCTGATGCACATCCTTGCTAATACCGAAGCACCTCCATTAAATGATTTGACCAAACAAAAACGAGCGCAGCCATGCCGCACCCGTACAACAAACGCAAAGCGCCCACGCGCTTTTTCGATCATTGACCTTCTCGCTTTCGCTAAAGGTGAGAACGGATGCTGCCGTTCTTCTTTGTTTTGCGTAGGTATGATACCACCTCCGCCGCCGTTTGTCAACGATAATTTGCGGAAAAATGCCGTGAAGAAGAAATTTTTCCATTTTTCGGCCACGCTGCGGATTTCTGCGCGCCGTGTATAGTTTTTCCGCCGCGCGGAAAAACTATCTGCCGTAGCAGAACAAAGGAAAGGAGGCGGGCACATGAAGGAGAAGAACCAGAACAAGGAGCAGAATACCAATCAGAACCAGGAGCAGAACCAGAACACCAACCAGCGCTGAGCTTGCATAAGAATGGGAAGGGGACGGCACGAGGCCGTCCCCTTCCCGCGTTTCTTCCTGCAAATCTTTTCTTGTATTTTTCGGTGAGGTTTTATATAATAGGCGTGTTATCATTCAGGAAAGGAAGCGGCGCATGACAGACGCGATCGTGCAATGGCTACTCTCGGCGGGTGAGGGAAAATTCCTTGCGACCGTGCTCATTTCGATGCTGCCGGTCATCGAGCTGCGCGGCGGGCTGCCCGCCGGCGTAGCAATGGGGCTTCCGCTCCGCGAGGCCTTTTTCGCGGCGCTGCTCGGCAATCTGCTTCCCGTTCCGTTTATCATCCTTTTCGCGCGCAGGGGCTTTGCGTGGGTCCGCGCCCATATCCCGCGCCTCGGGCGCTGGGTCGACCGGATCGAGCGGAAGGCCTGGAGCAAGAGCGACAAGGTCGTGCGCTATCAGGCGTGGGGGCTGCTGCTCTTTGTCGCCGTGCCGCTGCCCGGCACGGGCGCGTGGACAGGCGCGCTGATCGCGGCGCTGCTCGATCTGCGGCTCAAGCTCGCCGTGCCCGCCATCACCGCCGGCGTGTTCCTTGCGGGCATCATCATTTCACTTCTCACCTATGGAGCTGCTGCGCTGCTATGAAAATTCTCGTTTTTTCCGACTCCCACGGCAATGAGGACAACATGATCCGCGCCGTGGAGCGGGAGCGCCCCTCCACGCTCGACGCCATCGTTCACCTCGGCGACGGCTGGCGCGACGCGGAGGCGCTGCACCGCCTGTATCCCCGCATCCCGCTCGAGCAGGTGCCGGGCAACTGCGACCTCGGCCGCTTTGAGGAGCGCGAGCGCGTCGTCTTTTTCGGCGACTGCCGCGTGCTGCTCTGCCACGGACACACACTGGGCGTGAAGTCCTCGCTGCTGCGCGCGTCCTACGAGGCGCGAGAGCGCGGCGCGCAGGCGCTGTTCTACGGGCACACGCACATCCCGCACATCGACTATCACGATGGGCTGTGGCTCGTCAATCCCGGCAGCATCGGCGACCATCGCCGCCCGTCCTACGGGGTGCTGACGGTCGAGGGGGACAAGCTCTCCCCCGCAAATTTTACTTTGGAATAAAAATAAATCAGGAGATGACCCTACCATGCCCTCCGAACCCTTGATCGCGCTTGCGCTGAGCCTGCTCATCAGTCTTGTTCCCTTTCTGCCGGCGGCGGAAAAGTCCGCGCCCGAGGAGGAGCCCGCCCGCGTCGTTGAGGAGCAGCCCGCCCTCAGCGCGGAGCAGCTCGCCGCGCTCGCGCAGACGCCCGCCTCGTGGTTCGACGAGCCGGCGCTGCTGGACGCACTGTCGAAGCTGCCGCACTACGACGAGACCCGCGCGCAGCGTTACCTCGCCTACCGCACCGGCGGTGTCTGGACGCTCGAGCAGGTGCTGCGCATCGTGAACACGGACAACGATCTGCCGCGCTTTACCGCCGCGGTGGATGCGGACCCGGACGACGGCGATCTCATTCTGGTCAACAAATACAGCCGTCTCGCGAGCGACTATGTGCCGGAGGACCTTGTGACGGTCGAGCCCGCCTACTCCAACGGCGGCAAGCTCAAGAGCGAGGCCAACGACGCTTTCTGCGACCTGGTCGAGGCCATGTGGGCGGAAACGGGACTGCACCTTGTCAACGCCTCGCCCTACCGCAGCTACCAGACGCAGAAGAACCTCTACGCCCGCTACCGCACACAGTACAGCGAGGCAACGACCGACCGTTTCTCCGCCCGCGCGGGCTATAGCGAGCATCAGACCGGTCTTGCGCTGGACGTCATCGCTCCCGGCGGTACGCTCAACGGCTTCAAGAACACGCAGCAGTTTGTCTGGATGCGCGACAACGCCCACCGCTTCGGCTTCATCCTGCGCTACGGCGACGGCATGGAGTACATCACCGGCTACAAGTTCGAGCCCTGGCACTACCGCTACGTCGGCGTCGAGGCCGCGACGTTCATCTATGAAAACGATCTCACGTTCGAGGAATACTACGCCTATTATGTAAAAAAATAAGCCGCCCTCCGGCAGCTTTACGGCAAAAAAAGAAACAGCCCTTGACCGCTTTTTCTCTCGCGCGGTCAAGGGCTATTTCTCTGCGCTCTTATTATCTAACATCCTTGGTTACCTCTCTTTCTGCAAAGTCGGCGGCACCGGATAACGCTTGCACATGGTGTCACTCTCGCTCTATATCAACACCGCAGGAGGCGGTGAACTCCGTTTATGACGTTTCAACATTCGAGAGTGCCGGGACCGGTCGTCGGTGCCTTCGGGATCAGCTGTACATTGGACTCACCCTTTCTTGAGGTGCTTTTACTATAGCACATCTCCGCGCCTCGCACAAGCCGCCGAACGCACGAAAAAGGCAGGGAGAAAACTGTGCAGGGCTCTGAACTTTTCGCTTTCGCGCAGTTTTGTGTTGACACGGTAAACCGCGAAATGGTATAGTGTAAGTGTTGTGGGGCATTTTCCCCGCAAAAAGGGAAGCTCCGGCGGCTGCCGGAGCTTCCCTTTTTATTCTTTTATTCCACGGTGACGGATTTGGCAAGGTTGCGGGGCTTATCAATGTCGCAGCCGCGCTGGAGCGCGATGTAGTACGAGAAGAGCTGGAGCGGCACGACGCCGAGCGAGGGCAGCAGCATCGCCGCCGTGTCGGGAATGGTGAGGACGTGATTGACGGTCTTTGCCATTTCGCCGCGGTGGCTCTCCGTGGTGAGCGCCAGCACGTCCGCGCCGCGGGCCTTGACCTCAACGACGTTGCTCATCGCCTTATCAAAGAGCGGGCCGTAGGTGCCCAGCGCGATGACGAGCGTGCCGTCCTCGATGAGAGAGATCGTGCCGTGCTTGAGCTCGCCGGAGGCGTAGGCCTCGGAGTGGATGTAGCTGATCTCCTTGAGCTTGAGCGAGCCTTCGAGGCCGAGCGCGTAGTCGAGGTTGCGGCCGATGAAGAAGACGCTCTCGTGGTGGAAGTGCTGCGCGGCGTACTTCTGGATGTCCTCGCAATGGCCGAGCGTTTCCTTCACCTTGTCGGGCAGGAGCGCAAGCTCACGCACCGTGTCGGCGTATTCCTCCTCCCTCACCGTGCCGAGGATCTTGGCGAAGCAGAGGCCGACCATATCCAGCACGGCGAGCTGCGTGGAATACGCCTTGGTGGTGGCGACGGCGATCTCGGGGCCTGCCCAGGTGTAGAGCACGTCGTCGCTCTCGCGGGCGATGGACGAGCCGACCACGTTGACGATGGAGAGGATGTACGCGCCGCGCTTTTTCGCCTCGCGCAGCGCCGCCATGGTGTCGAGCGTTTCGCCGGACTGGCTGATGATGATGACGAGCGTCTTATCGTCTACGATGGGATCGCTGTAGCGGAACTCGCTCGCCAGCGCGACCTCGACGTTGCGGCGCAGCAGATGCTCCAGATTATATTTGCCGACCATGCCGACGTGGTAGCTCGAGCCGCAGGCGACGATGAAGATGCGGTCAAAGCCCCGAATTTTCTCCGGCGTGAGCTTGAGATCGTCGAACACGATCTCGCCGCCGCGCAGACGCGGCGCGATGGCGTGGCGCAGGGCGTCGGGCTGCTCCATGATCTCCTTGAGCATGAAGTGCGGGTAGCCGCCCTTCTCCGCCGCGCTGACCTCCCACTCGATGTGGTGATGCTCCTTTTCGATGGGCTGCTGCATGGCGTTGTAGAGCTGGATGCCGCCGCGGGTGAGCACGGCGATCTCGCCGTCGTCCATATACACCACGTCGCGCGTGTGCCTGATGATGGCGGTCGCGTCGCTCGCGAGGAAGCTGCAGCCCTCGCCGAAGCCGAGCAGCAGCGGCGCGTCCTTGCGTGCGGCGATGATGCGGTCGGGACAATCGGCGCAGAGCATACCGAGCGCGTAGGCGCCCTCGATGCGGCGCAGCACGCGGCCCACGGACTCGAAGAAGTCGCCGCACTCGTTGTAGTAGAACTCGAGCAGCTGCGCCACGACCTCGGTATCCGTTTCGGATCTGAAGGTCACGCCCTGCGAGATCAGAAATTCCTTGAGCTCGACATAGTTTTCGATGATGCCGTTGTGGATGACGGCAAACTTGCCGTTCTCGCTGACGTGGGGGTGGGAGTTGACGTCGTTCGGCGCGCCGTGGGTCGCCCAGCGGGTATGGCCCATGCCGATGGTGCCCTCCACATCCGCGCCGCCGTGGACGAGGTCGCTCAAGGCCTTGAGCCGGCCCACGGTTTTTTTGACCTGAAGCTCATGCCGCGGCGAAACGACCGCGATACCGGCGCTGTCGTAGCCGCGGTATTCCAGACGGGCGAGGCCGTCGAGCAAAATGGGGGCAGCCTGCTCGCTGCCGACGTATCCAACGATACCACACATAAAAAAGTTCTCCTTTATGATCACAAAAGTCTCTGCGGAGCGCAGGGCTCCACCGCAGGGCGCAATACGCCCTGCGCGATCAAAAGGGGAAACGCACAGAGATTTCACCTTTTCCGTTCCGTCACAGTCCCTTTGTTCCGCGGTCGCCCGCGTATTTGTCGGCTGTGTGCGCGCCGGAACCGCACGGGGAGGCATCCGCCGAAAATTCGATCACCTCCCGCCTCGTCGTCCTCCGCGAGGGGGGCTCATGGCGCTTTGTCGGTTTTAAGCCGAAAACTCCTTTCTTTGTCTGTGCTTTGAAAATGGAATCTATCTCCACCGTCAGGATATGACGGAGGAAGGCAATAAAATGTTCCCGCGCGGGGCAAAATAAGGCGAAAAATCCTTATGGGAGGCTCCGCCATGGTCACCGCTTTTGTGCGCACGATCCTTTTATACTTCATCATCATGCTCGGTCTGCGGCTGATGGGCAAGCGCCAGATCGGCGAGCTGGAGCCGACTGAGCTGGTGCTCACGATGCTCATTTCCGACCTTGCTGCCGTGCCGATGCAGGATTTCGGCATCCCGCTGCTCAACGGCGTGGTGCCGATCGTGACGCTGCTCGCGCTGTCGATGCTGCTCTCGTATGGCTGTATGCGCTCCATCCGGCTGCGGCGGCTCGTGTGCGGCAGCCCGACCACGCTCATCAAGGACGGTCAGCTTCAGCAAGCCGCCATGCGGGCGAACCGCTTCACGCTCGACGAGCTCATCGAGGCGCTGCGCAGTCAGGGCGTGACCGACCTCACGACGGTGAAGTACGCCATTCTGGAGACGGACGGGCAGCTCTCCGTGCTGCTCTACCCCGCCGAGCAGCCGGCGACGCCGAAGCAGCTTGGGCGCGCGGTGAAGGACGATCTTTTCCTCCCGCAGGTGCTCATCAACGACGGGCGCGTGCTCGACGACGGCCTTGCCTATCGCAGCCTGACGCGCGGCTGGCTCACGCGGGAGCTTTCCTCGCGCGGCTACCGCAGCCCCTCAGAGGTGCTACTTTTCTCCATCGACGACGCGGGCAGGATCCTCTGCATCGGAAAGGAGGGAGCGAAATGAGGCATTGGCTCTCTCCCCTGCTGGTGCTCGCGCTGCTCTTCGGCGGCGCGATGGCCAACGCGCGTTACGTCTCAAAAAGCGTGGACGGCTGGTGCACGGGCGTGGAGGTCTCCCTCGCCGCCGCCGAGGCGGAGGACTGGGAGGGGGCGCGCGAAGCGCTCGGCGCGGTGTACGCCTCCTGGGACGCGCGGCAGACCTACTTTCACATCATGGTCGAGCATGCGGAGCTGGACGCGGCGGAGGCGCTTTTCGCCGTTTCGCACAGCTTCGCCGAAAGCGAGGACGGCGCAGAGTTCCGCGCCAACACCGCCGAGCTGCTCACGCAGCTGCGGCTGCTCAACGAGATGGAGGAAATCTCGATCAAGAATATTCTTTAAGGCAGGATTGCGCAATTCGCCGAAGCGCGAAGACGCAATTGTGCGGTGTCGCCTTAGGTCTTGTCCGCAAGGAGCTTGTTGAGCTCATGCATGAAGGTGTCGATGTCCTTGAACTGGCGGTAGACGGAGGCGAAGCGGACGTAGGCGACCTCGTCCACGCTGCGCAGCTTGTCCATCACCTGCTCGCCGATGGCCTCGGTCGAGACCTCGCGTTCGAGGGAGTTTTGCAGGTTCTGCTCGATCTCCTCGCTGATGCGCTCGAGCTCGTCGAACGACACAGGACGCTTCTCGCAGGCGCGGATCATGCCGCGCAGGACCTTGCTCCGGTCGAAGCTCTGGCGGCTGCCGTCCTTCTTGATGACGACCATCGGCAGGCTCTCCACCGTCTCATAGGTGGTAAAGCGCTTTTCGCACGACAGGCACTCGCGGCGGCGGCGGATGCTGCTGCCCTCCTCCGCCGGGCGGGAGTCGACGACCTTGCTTTCCTTGTAACCGCAGTAGGGGCATTTCATGGGCTCGCACCTCATTTTCTTTGGTTTGGATATACTTCCAATTTTATTGTAGCACAGTCCTTTGCAAAATGGTAGACATAATTTTCAGTTTTTTCAAAATATTGGGGCCTTCCTTTGGTCAAAGGCGTAGATGATGTGGGGTTCTCCGCCGATCTCCTCCACGCGCGCGAAGCAGAACAGCTCCGGGAGCGGCCAGGGCCGCGCGGGTGAATACGGCAGGGCAAGCTCCAGCCGTCCGCCGTTCTCGCGCCGCAGGGCGCGGGAAAAGGTCATCTCCCAGCGGGCGCTCGGAAAGCGCACCGGCGCGCCGCGCCGCCAGACCGCCTGATCGTCCATGCTCCCGCCTCCCCACAAAAAAAGCTGCCTGTACACTCTATGCACAGGCAGCCTTGCTTATTTCGGTTTTTACTTGACCTCATAGGTGCCGCGCACGAGCAGCTTGGTCGTCGCCGCAGTCGCCTTGACGCCGCGGTCGGAGATCGTCATCATGTAAAGATGGTTCTTCGTCAGGCCGGCGCCGTTGTCCAGCGTCGTGCCGCCGGTCGAGTCAATGAGGCCCGGGCTGGAGGGCGACACGACCGACGCCGTGCCGACGCGCAGCATGACCTCGCAGCCGATCGCACCGTAGAGGACCTGTCCGTTCGTCATCGTGACGACCACAAAGCTGTCCGCCGTGCCGGTGCTCGCGCCCTCGTTCGACGTCTGCGAGCCGTACTTCTCCTCAAGCTGTTTGATGTCGGCGTCCACCTGCGCGCGCAGCTCTTTCGAGGCCGTGTCCGTGCGCGCGGCGAGCTTTTCATCCACCCTGGTCATGAGCTCCGGCAGGAACTTTTCGTTGAGATAGCTGAGCGTCACGAGCGGATCGGACGAGGAGCCCGCCGTCCCCGCCGCGGCGACGGAGATCGAGAGGAGCGTCAGGCTCGCAAGCAGGAGCGTAAAGAGCCGTGTGAGCGCGTGAGGAGTCTTTTTCATGATGTACCTTCCTTTTCTTTTGTGCAGGGGGTATGTCGCGGCAAAAGCCGCCGCGAAAGAAGAGGACGCGCCGCCCCCTTCTTTCGGGCCTTTTCAGATCAGCTGCGTATTGCCAAGCCCGAAGCTCACCGCAATGGCGGCGTCGATGCGCTCCATCAGCTCGCCGTCCACACGGCCCATGCGCTCGCGCAGGCGGCGCTTGTCGAGCGTGCGCACCTGCTCGAGCAGGACCACGCTGTCGCGCGGCAGACCGTGGTCCGGCGCAGAGAGCGCGATATGCGTCGGCAGCTTCGCCTTGTTCGTCTGGGACGTGATCGCGGCGGCGATCACCGTCGGGCTGTAGCGGTTCCCGGTGTCGTTCTGAATGATGAGCACCGGACGCACGCCGCCCTGCTCGCTCCCGACCACGGGAGAGAGGTCGGCGTAATAGATATCGCCTCGTCTGACATTGGTATCCACGCTTCGTTCACACTCCGAGAAGAAGTTCCCGCCGCGTCCTTCGCGGCCGGTCACTTTCATTCTCCCACACTCGGGCGGGATTTATACGGAGCGTACCGAATTTCTCCGCTCCCCCGCCCACGCTATCCTATGCGCGGCGCGCGGGGGCGGTGCTTATCCGAGGAGCTGGAGATTGCGGTCAACGCATTTGCCGCCGAGGTAATAATAGCGCGGCACGCGCTTGCTGACGGCGCAGAGCAGCTCGTAGCTGATGGTGCCGCACTGCTTGGCGGCGGTCTCGATGAGCTGATGCTCGCCGAAGACCTCGATCTCGTCGCCGACCCTGAGCTGCGGGAGGTCGGTCACGTCGATCATGCACATATCCATGCAGATGCGCCCGACCTGCTGCGCCTCGCCGTAGGGCGTGAGCACGCGCAGCTTGCCGGAGAGGGCGCGAAAGAGGCCGTCGGCGTAGCCGATGGGCAGCACCGCGATGCGGCTGGGTCTTGTCGTGAAAAACTGCCGGCCGTAGCTGATGGAGGTGTCGGGGTCAAAGTCCTTGATGGTGGAAACGGTGGTCTTGACCGTCATGACGGGCTTCATGCCCATCCGCTCGGCAAGGTCGCCCGTGCCGTAGAGAATGATGCCGCAGCGCACCATGTCCCACGCCCACTCGGGGTAGCTGGCGATGCCGCCGGCGTTGCAGCAGTGGTGCAGGCGGAATCGGAAATTTCCCTGCGTTTCCACGGCGTCGATCATGCGCAGGAAGCGGTCGTGCTGGATCTTCGTAAATTCCACGCACTCGTCCGCCGCCTCGTCGCTGACGCAGAAGTGCGTGAACACGCCCTCCACGTCCAGTCCCGGAAGCGTGAGGATCTTCAGAATGTCGCGCAGGCTCGCGTCAAAGTGCGCGTCGTCGCACTGGAAGCCGAGGCGGCCCATGCCGGTGTCGAGCTTGATGTGGACCTTCATCGTTCCGCCCGCGCGGACCGCGGCGGAGGAATAAGCCTCGGCGATGGCGAGGTTCGGCACGGCCTGCGTCATGTCGTTTTTCAGGATGCGCTCGGCCTGATCGGCGGGCGTGAAGCCCAGCATCAGGATGGGGAGCGTGATCCCGTTCACGCGCAGCTCCTCGCACTCGTCGAGGTTCGACACGGCGAGATAGCCCGCGCCGAGCCTTTCAAGATGCTTCGCCACGCGCACCGCGCCGTGACCGTAGGCATCCGCCTTGACCACGCCGAGGAGCTTCGCCTTCGGTCCGACCTGACGGCGAATGGTCTCAAAATTATGGGTGAGGTTATCCAAGCTGATCTCCGCCCATGTGCGCTTCAGTGTACTCTCCATATAAGTTCACTGCTTTCCTTCCAAGTGTAACGCAAGGCGTTCCGCGCGGCAGGGAGAAACGCTCAGCCGCCGGCTTCGCTTTCGTCCGCCGCTATTGTATCACAAAAAGCAAAGCTCGTAAACTCCATATATGCGGTAATTTTATCCTTTTCCGCGATCTCCGCGCGCAGCGGCGTGTCGTCCGCGCCGAACCAGAGCGTGCATCGGATCGTTTCGCCGCCCGCCTCGCTCTCGAAGCACAGCCGCAGGGCGCGGACCGTCCCGCCGCCGTATTCGATCTCCTCCTCGCTGCGCTCGGTCAGCCAGCCCTCCCCGGCGGCGCGGAGCGCGAGGGGCACGCAGGTCACGGCGCTGACGCCTCCCGGCGTCCCGCCCGCGTCGAGCACAAGGCCGTCGTATTCGAGCTTGAGCGTATCGGCGGTGAGGTGCGCCGTCACGCCCGCGAGCAGCTCCGGCGCGAGGACGGTGACCTTTGTCTCCTCCGCGTCGGCGTCGAAGCGGAGCGTATAGCGCACGTTCTCCTCCTCGTCCGCAAGCTCGACCGCGGCGGCAGCCGTGTAGGACGTGAGCGCGGCATAGCGCTCCTGCACCGTCTCCGCGCGGGAGGCGGTCTCCTTCGTGCGGCAGGCGGTGAGCGGGAGCAGGAACAGAGCGCTGAGCAGCAGCGCGGCGAGCTTTTTCATAGGGCGGCCTCCATGCAGAATGATCTTCTCATACCTATGCCGCGCGCCCGCCGCCTATGTCCGCCCGCGGCGGAAAAGAGTTGCCCTTTGGTGGGAAGTGTGTCATAATGGCGGCAGACTCGCAAGCATCGGAGGTATCCCATGAAAAAGAAACTATTGTCCCTCGTCTGCGCGCTCGCGCTGACGATCTCTCTGCTCCCCGCCGCACAGGCGCTGGAGGGCGAAGGCACGCGCGCCGCGGAGGCTCTCGCGTCCCTCGGTCTTGTGACCGGCACCGGAGCCGGCTATGCCGCCGAGAAGCCCGCCACACAGGAGCAGGCCGCCGCGCTGCTCGTGCGCCTGCTCGGTGCGGAGAAAACCGCAAAGGCCGACCGCCGCAGCTGTGGCTGGGCGGGTATTCCCTCTTGGGCGCGGAGCGCGGTGAACTACTGTGCCTTTCATGACCTGATCGACTGGAGCGAATACCGTGCCGGCGGCGCGCTGGACGCAGAACTCTGGTGTACCATGCTGCTGCGCGCACTCGGCTACGGCTCCGAGCTGGGAAGCAGCACGGCGCGGACCGCGCTGCGCATCGGCCTTATCTCCCGTCCGCTCGAGGGCACGCTCACGCGCGGCGATCTCTTTGAAACGGCGCTCGCCGCGCTGACCTATCCCGCAAAGGACGGCGGCACGCTGCTCGACGGTCTGCTCGCGAAGGGACTCTGCACCGCCGCGGCGGTCGACGCGCTCGGTCTGCGCCGCGAGACGCTGACCGCCCGCGAGGCCGCCGACCGTCACCTCTCCGCCATTCTCTGCCTTGACCTTTTCGCGGACGAGGAGGCCATCGAGGCCGATGAGCCGACCGCCAACGCCAGCGCCTTCCTCATCTCGCCGGACGGTCTTGCCGTGACGAACTACCACTCCATCGACGGCGCGATCAGCGGGCGCGCGACGCTCATCACGGGCGAAGCGTGCGCGATCGAGCGCGTGATCTACTACGACGCCGACATCGACCTTGCCGTTATCCGCATTGCGCACACGACCGACGCAGGCGAGCGCATCGCACGATTCCACTGCATTATACCCGCCGGCGCAAAAGAAGCGAGGGTCGGCGATGTGGTCTATGCCATTGGCAATCCGCTCGGTCTCGGCCTGGCCATGAGCCAGGGCATCATCAGCTCTACCACGCACGAGGCCGATCTCTCGACGCTGCCCTGCATCGTCAGCGACGCGACCATCTCGCGCGGCTCGAGCGGCGGCGCGCTGCTGAATGAATACGGTCACGCCGTCGCCGTCACGACCGGAGCTTATACCCGCGGCAACAATATGTACCTCTGTGTGCCGCTCGATCCGGTGCTGGAGGCCGACCTCACCGGCGAGGGCATGACGCTGCAGGAGGTGCTCGACGCCGTGACCGCGGCGCGCGAGGCCGCCGCGGCGGCTGCCGAAGCGGACGAATCACGCTAAGCTCAAAAGGACGCTGCCCGTGAACCGCAACCCGTCAAGAGGACAGTAAAAAAATATAAAGTTTTCCCGGCCAGCAGCCATGTGCTGCTGACCGCTTTTTATGCGGCGAGACCGAGTTCGTGCTTTTCCATCGGCGTCAGGACGCCCAGATTGCGCTGGACACGTCTCGTGTTGTAATAGCGAATATACTGCTGGATCATCTGGACAAGCTCCCGCTTACTGGTAAACCGTCTGCCGTAATAGCGTTCCCGCTTCAAAATGCCCCAGAAGCCCTCCATCGGGCCGTTGTCAATGCAATGCGCCACACGGGACATACTCTGCGTCATGCCTGCCTGTACGAGCTTGTGGTGGAAAGTGCGGTTGGTGTACTGGAAACCTCTGTCGCTATGGAACAGGGGCTGTACGTCCGGATTGGCCTGCACAGCCTTGTCGAAGGTTTTGAAAACCAACGGATTATCGTTGCGTTCGCTGAGCACAAAGGACACGATGCGCCGGTCACAAAGATCTAAGATGGCGCTCAGATAGAGCTTGTGGATCTCGCTTCCCTCGTACCACTTGAATTCTGTCACATCGGTGAGCCACTTCTCATTGGGCTTTGCGGCGTAAAATTGCCTGTCCAAAAGATTCTCAGCAAGATACTGCGGGTTCTTCGCCTGTCTGGTGCAGCCACGGTTGTTATATTTCACGGTAGAGCGGATATCTCTGGCCCGGCAGATGCGGAGCACCCGCTTGTCATTGACATGGATGCCGCAGTCATGGCGCAGATCGTCGTTGAGCCGCCGGTATCCCTTATCCGGGCTTTCGGCGTGGAGCTGTTCGAGCTTTTCAGCAAGCCGCTCATTCTCCGCAGTCCGCCGGCTCAGCTTGCCGGAAGCCCATCTGTGGTAGGCCGAGCGTGCCACATGGAGCAGCTTACAGGCCAATTCAATGGGATAGCCCGTTTCCTCGTGTGCCTCCCGGATCGCGGCATAGATGCGGCGCTGTCTCACTTCCGAAAGGCATCTCTCCTCTCGACCTCGTCCAATTTTTTTAGCAGATCACGCTCCATTTCCGCCAGATACAGCTTGTGCTTGAGCTGTTCGATCTCGATCTGCGCCTTCTCCAGCTCGGTTCTGGGAGTTTGATCCTTCTTTCTCTTTCCACGCCGATCCTCCAGACCGGCCTCACCCATCTCCTCGAACCGCAGCGTCCATGTGCGTACCTGCTGGTAGCTCACCTTGTACTTCAAAGCCATCTCGCCGTAGTTTTTTCCGCTGGCCAGGCAGTCCTTGACGATCTGAACACGCTCTTCCTGCGTGGTGTCCCGTCCCTGCTTCATGTAGCTTCCTCCTCCGGAAAACTTGACTGAGTTGAAATCTCCATGAGCATTATACACCTTCAGCCAGTTTCGGAGCTGTCTTCTGTCCCGTAATCCATACTTTTTGCTGAGTTCTGCCTGACTTCCCATTCCGGACAAATAGTCTTCTACGGCTTGCCGCTTAAGCTCCGGACTGTACACACGGTTCCTGCGCGTCATAAATGCGGTCATTCCATCCGCTTCATAGTTTCGTGCCCATTGACTGATCGTATCTCGCGCAACACCCCCTCGCCGCGCTGCTTCACTCAGACTGATCCTGTTATTGATGTAATCCTCAATGACTTTCACTTTTTCCTCTGCGCTTACTTTCTGCTTCTGTGGCATAGTAATGCTCCCTCCATGATTGACAGTGTTTTATTTCACTGTCTCTCATAGAGGGAGCATATCAATCGGCAGACGGAGCTTTTTCTTTTCATTCCTCCAGCAGGTTCGTCATGCTCTTGAGGCTGATGGCAAGCGTGGAGGCGTTGTGCAGCAGCGCCGAGGTGGCGGGCGGCAGAACGCCGATCACGCCGAGGACGATCAGCATGAGGTTAAAGCCGATGATCTTGCGGTAGTTGCCGTGGATGCGCGCCATGAGCGCGTCGCTCAGGCGCTTGAGGATCAGCAGCGAATAGAGGTCGTCCGCGCCGACGGTGATGTCGGCGGCCTCGCGGGCGATGGCCGCGCCGTCGCTCACGGCAATACCGGCGTCCGCCTCGGAAAGGGCAGGCGAATCGTTCACGCCGTCGCCGAGCATGATGACCTTGCGGCCGAGCGCGTGTTCGGCGCGGATAAAGTTCGCCTTATCCTCGGGCAGGACCTCGGAGAAATATTCGTCCACACCGACCGCGGCGGCGGCCGCGCGGGCGGTCTTGTCGCTGTCGCCCGTCATCATCACGAGCTTGGACACACCGAGGGCACGCAGTCCCTCGATGACCTCGCGCGCCTCCGCGCGCAGCGGGTCCTCCACGCAGATGACCGCGGCGAGCACGCCGGAGATGGCGAGATACAGGTGCGAATACTGCTCGGGCAGCGCGTCGAATTTGGCTTCGTCGCCGGCGGGGATCACGCACTTCTCATCCTCAAAGACGAAATGATGGCTGCCGATGACGACCTTTTCGCCGTCCACGCTGCTGGAAATACCGTGCGCGACGAGGTATTCCACGCGGGAGTGGCGCTCCTCGTGCCGCAGACCGCGTCGCGAGGCCTCCGCCGTGACGGCCTTGGCCATGGAGTGCGGATAATGCTCCTCCAGGCAGGCGGCAAGCCGCAGCATCTCATTCTCCTCACGGCCGCCGAAGGTCACGATCTGCGCCGCCTTGGGCTGCGCGCGGGTGAGCGTGCCGGTCTTGTCAAAGACGACGGTATCCGCCTCGCTGACCGCCTCGAGGAAGCGACCGCCCTTGACGGAGAGGTGGTAGGCGCTCGCCTCACGCATGGCGGAGAGCACCGCGATGGGCATGGAGAGCTTGAGCGCACAGGAAAAATCGACCATCAGCACGGCGAGCGCCCGCTGCGGATTGCGCGTCAGAAGCCAGATGAGCGCGGTCGCGCCGAGGCTGTAGGGCACGAGGGAATCGGCCAGATGAGATGCCTTGTCCTCTGTATTGGACTTGAGCTTTTCGCTCTCCTCGATCATGTGGACGATGCGGTCGTAGCGGCCGCTGCCCGCGCCCTTTTCCACGCAGATGCAGCATTCGCCCTCCTCGACCACGGTGCCGGCATAGACATAGCCGCCTGCCGTCCTGCGGACGCTGAGCGGCTCGCCGGTAATGCTGGCCTGATTGACCATCGCCTCACCCGAGACGACCTTGCCGTCGAGCGGGATCATGCCGCCGGTGCGCACCGTGATGCGGTCGCCGGGCTGCACATCGCCGACGGGAACGAACACGCTGCCCGCGTCGGTCTCCAGCCAGACCTTGTCGATGTTGAGCGACATGGTGCCGGCGAGGTCGGCAACGGACTTCTTGTGCGTCCACTCGTCGAGGATATCGCCCACGCCGAGCAGGAACATCACCGAGCCCGCAGTCTCAAAATCGCCGCGGAGCACGGAGACGGTGATGGCCGTCGCGTCGAGTACCGGCACGCAGAGCTGACGTCTGAGCAGGCAGGAAAGCCCCGCCCTGATGTACTTCGCTGAGCGCACGACGGTCAGGGCCGTGCGCAGCGGAAGCGGCAGAAAGAGCTTGTTGAACATCCGCCGGCCGACCGCAAAGACCAGCTTGTCCTGATACTCGCGGTTCAGCTCCCGGCTGCTGTGCTCGGGGGCCAGCGCCGCGGAGGCCTCGTAGGAAAACGCCGCGAGCGCGGAAACGACCGCCTCGCGCGCGCCGTGAAAGTGAATGACGGCGTCGCAGGTGCGGTCATAGACCGCGACCTCCGTCACGCCGTTCACCCGCCGCAGGTAGGCCTCCAGAATATCCGCCTGGCGGGGCGTCATGCGCCCCTGCTCGGCATGGATGCGGAGCCGCCCCGCGGATTCATGCAGGATCTTGCACTTCATGGCTTACTGCTCGGCCTTCTCCGATGCGTCCTCGATGACAGCGGCTTTCTCCGCGCGCTTTTCGTTGATGGCCTTGGCGTCCGCCAGAATATCCTCCGCGTTCTCACGAACGGTGTCCGCCGTCGCCATCGCGCAGTCCTTGGCGCGCAGCACAGCCGCCGTCGTGTGGGTATAGACCTTCTTGGCGTCCTTGCTGGAGAGGATCTTGATGCCGGCCGTGCCAAACAGCACGCCGCCGACAAACGTGGCCCACTTCGTCATGTTCATTGTTGTTACCTCCAAATGTGTCTGTGTATATCCTTGTCAGGGCTTCACCTTTTCAGGAAGCCGAACAGGCCCTTCTTTTCCTCAGCGGGGCGCGCGCTCACCGCGGTGACCTCATAGCCGCTCTCCGCGATCGCCTGACGCAGCGCCGCCTCGTCCAGCCCGTTTTCCGAGAGGATGACCGCCTGTCCCTTGCTGTGGGAGGCGGTGACCTTCCTGACCGCAAACCGGGCGCGAATGACGTCGCAGATATGCGCCTCGCACATTCCGCACATCATGCCGCTGATGTTTACCGTTGTTTCAGTCATGGTAATATGCACTCCTTTTTCGATCGGTCCGGCAGCCTCCGCAGCCGGTCATCCTTAACCTTCCGGACGGAATAAAGGCGGCATCACACCGTTTCATGCGATGCCGCCTTTTCTGCTTTACTGCTTACCGTGGCACTGGCCATGCATGGCGCAGTGTGCGCAGTTGCAGCCGCAGGAGGATCTTCCCTGTTTCTTCTGCCGGATCAAATGGAGAGAGATTGAGGTGACAATGGCAAGCAAAATGGCAGAGATAACGATCGTTGACAGATTTGCGGTAATCCAGTTCAACATAAAAGCTCACTCCTTCGGAAGAAAATAATCAAATGGGTAATCAGACCTTGGCGCTGAGCTTCGTGGCCTCCTTGTAGGGCTTGAAGAGCATATACACGATGAGCGCGAGCGCCGCGACGGCAGCGATCAGACCGAGGACGTTCAGCCTGCCGGTGAAAGCGTTGCCGAACTGGTTGATCATCAGGGCGACAACATAGGCGAAGCCGCACTGATAGCCGATGGCGAACCAGGTCCACTTGGCGTTGTTCATCTCGCGCTTGATGGCGCCGATGGCCGCGAAGCACGGAGCGCACAGCAGGTTGAAGACGAGGAAGGAATAACCGCTGATCTGCGTGAAGGCCGCGCCGATCTCGGTCCAGCCGTCGGGATACAGGATGCCCATGGTGCCGACGATGTTCTCCTTGGCGACCAGGCCGGTGATGGAGGCGACAGCTGCCTGCCAGGTACCCCAGCCGAGAGGCGCAAAGATCCACGCGATGGCGTTGCCGATCTTGGCGAGGATGGAGGCGTCGATCTGCTCCTCAGAGAGCATCTGGAACGTGCCGTCGACCCAGCCGAAGTAGGTGGTAAACCATATAACGATGGTGGAAAGCAGGATGATGGTGCCGGCCTTCTTGATGAAGGACCAGCCGCGCTCCCACATGGAGCGGAGAACATTGCCGACGGTCGGCCAGTGGTAAGCAGGAAGCTCCATCACGAAGGGAGCGGGATCGCCCGCGAACATCTTGGTCTTCTTGAGCATGATGCCGGAGATAATGATGGCGGCCATGCCGACGAAGTAGGCGGAGGTAGCGACCCATGCGGCGCCGCCGAAGATGGCGCCGGCGACCATGGAGATGAAGGGCACCTTCGCGCCGCAGGGGATAAAGGTCGTGGTCATGATCGTCATGCGGCGGTCACGCTCGTTTTCAATAGTACGGGATGCCATGACGCCCGGGATGCCGCAGCCGGTGCCGATGAGCATGGGGATGAAGGACTTACCGGACAGGCCGAACTTGCGGAAGATACGGTCGAGCACGAAGGCGATACGGGCCATGTAGCCGCAGGCCTCGAGGAAGGCGAGCATCAGGAACAGCACGAGCATCTGCGGCACGAAGCCGAGCACCGCGCCGACACCGGCGACGATACCGTCTAAGATCAGGCCGCTGAGCCAGTCCGCCGTACCGGCGGCTTCCAGACCGTTGCCGATGAGAACGGGAATACCGGGCACCCACACGCCGTAATCGGCGGGGTCCGGCTCGTCAAAGCCGTTCTCCTCCAGATAGCTGACGGCGTCCACATAGGTCATGCCAACGGTGGACTCCTCGTCGGCGTCCTCGGGGATGGCGTCGTAGTAGACGGTCATCTCGTTCTGAGCCAGGGTCTCCTCATCCTCCACCTCGATGGTGGCGGAGTCGGCGTCGGGCTGAACGGCCTTCATGTCCGCAAGAGCGGCGTCGGCGTCGAAGTTCTCGGCCTCGGTGTCCAGCTCATAATAGCCGCTGACGGCGTCCATCGCGGCGGTGTAGTTATCGGCAACCTCGGTGTACTCGGCGGTGCCGATGCCGAACAGGTGCCAGCCGTCGCCGAACAGGCCGTCGTTTGCCCAGTCGGTCGCGGGCGCGCCGACGCCGACCATAGCGACCCAGTACACAAGGAACATCACAACCGCGAAAATGGGCAGACCAAGCCAGCGGTTGGTGACGATCTTGTCGATCTTATCGGAGGCGGAGAGCTGACCGTGGTTCTTTTTCTTGTAGCAGCCCTTGATGATCTGCGCGATGTAAACGTAGCGTTCGTTGGTGATGATGCTCTCGGCATCGTCGTCCAGCTCGGCCTCGGCGGCCTTGATGTCCGATTCGATGTGCTGCATGGTCTCGGCCGGAATAGTCAGCTTTTCGAGCACCTTATCATCGCGCTCGAAGATCTTGATGGCGTACCAGCGCTGCTGCTCCTCGGGCATATTGTGGACGGCGGCCTCCTCGATGTGCGCGATGGCGTGCTCCACGGGGCCGGAGAAGGTGTGCATCGGGATGGTCTTTCCGCTTTTGGCGGCCTTGACGGCGGCCTCCGCCGCCTGCATCACGCCGTCGCCCTTGAGCGCGGAGATCTCAACGATCTCGCAGCCCAGCTCGCGGGAGAGCTCGGCGACGTTGATCTGGTCGCCGTTCTTGCGGACCACGTCCATCATGTTGATGGCGATGACCACGGGGATGCCCAGCTCGGTGAGCTGCGTCGTTAAGTACAGGTTGCGCTCGAGGTTCGTGCCGTCGATGATGTTCAGGATGGCGTCGGGACGCTCGGTGATGAGGTAGTTACGGGCAACGACCTCCTCCAGCGTGTAGGGGGACAGGGAGTAAATACCGGGCAGGTCCATGATGATGACGTCGTCATGCCTCTTGAGCTTGCCTTCCTTCTTCTCCACGGTGACGCCGGGCCAGTTGCCGACGAACTGGTTGGAGCCCGTCAGCGCGTTGAACAATGTCGTTTTACCGCAGTTGGGGTTGCCCGCAAGGGCAATTTTGATCTGCTTTTCCATATCATGCTCCTTCCGGTTCAAGCGCTTGAACCGATCTGCAAAAATTTATGACTTGCTTTATTCCACTTCGATCATTTCGGTATCCGCCTTGCGCAGGCTCAGCTCGTAGCCGCGCACGGTGACCTCCATCGGGTCGCCCAGAGGCGCTACCTTGCGGACAAAGACCTCGGTGCCCTTGGTGATGCCCATGTCCATGATGCGGCGCTTGACAGGCCCCTCGCCGTGCAGCTTCACGACCTTGACGGTCTGGCCGATCCGGACGTCTCGCAGAGTTTTCATGTTCCTCTCTCCTTCTATTTCAAAAATATTTGCGCTCAAATCATGATCTTACGCGCCATCTCTTCGCTGATGGCCACGCGGGATTCCTTGATCTTGACGATGATGTTTCCGCCCATCGCGGCGACCACGGTGGCGGTCCCGCCCGGGGTAAAGCCGAGATCCTCGAGATGCTTGCGCAGCTCCGGACTCCCACCGACTCGGAGGATCAGATTTTCCTCGCCGACATTGGCAAGTGCAAGCGGCATCATGGTATTCCCTCCCCGTTCTTCGGTTAACAACCTCTAACCGATATTGAAAAAAGAATGGTCAAGGCGTTAATCTCCTCTAACCGCTGTGCAGTTTAGCACGTCTAACCGCCTTTTGTCAATAGCCTTTTTCAAAAACTTTTTGCCGCTTGCAATTTTGGTTAAACTGTGTTAACCTAAGAATACTTTTAACCGGAAGGGTCGTGCAATTCGATGGAAATTTTACGCGCGTCGGAGGACTATCTTGAGTCCATGCTGATGATGAAGCTCAAGCACGGATACATTCGCTCCATTGACGTGGCGGAGCATCTCGGCGTGACAAAGCCGAGCGTCACCTACGCCACGCGCCGTCTCAAGGAGAGCGGGCATATCACGATGGATAAGGATGGGCTCATCACGCTCACGGAGACCGGCATGGCCGTCGCCGCCAAAATGCTCGACCGCCACAAAACGCTCACCGCCTTCCTCATCGCCCTCGGCGTGGACGCCACGACCGCGGAGGAGGACGCCTGCAAGATCGAACACGACATCAGCCAGCAGACCTATGACGCCATCTGCTCGCACGCGCGCGCCAACCTGCAGCCGAAACGATAAGAAACCGAAACGGGAGCCGAAGCGATGCTTCGGCTCCCGTTTTCTGTCCGGTTCACTTTTCCTGCTTCAGCCGCGCGAGCTCCGCGCGCAGGGCCTCATTCTGCGCCTGCAGATTGTCGAGCTTGCCGTTCACAACCGCCAGCTGACGCTTCAGCTCCGAGGCGACAATGCGCTTATAGAACTGCCGCTTGCCCGCCGCGCCGATCGCGGAGAGCACCAGCGCCGTCCCGCCGACGGCCAGCGCGGCCTTTTTCACGTCCGCCTTGCGCAGCACCTGCACGACCGCCCGCTTGCCGAGCCTTGCGGGGTATGCCAGCTCCGGCACGCTCAGCACTTCCGGCACGGCGAGCGCCGGCAGAGTCTCCTGCTTTGTGATCCGCTTCATGGAAAGGTCCTCCTCTGTTTTAATTCAGGCCGCCGAGATACCAGGCCAGCGCGAGCTGCGCGAGCAGGATCGCCGGCAGGCCGTATTTGAAGTACCAATGGCGCGTTTTGTGGTGCCAGACACGCATCCCGAGAATGGCTCCCACGCTGCCGCCGAGGATGGCGAGCAGAAAGAGCGTCTTTTCCGGCACGCGGCGCGCGCCCTGCACCTTGCTCCGCGCCTTGTCCCAGCCGTAGACGGCGAAGGCCAGCACATTGATGGCAAGCAGATAGATGACGAGCGGTGCAGGGCTGCCCGTAACGAATACCGCCGTCGGGCCGTCCGCCCCGCCGATCACGCCGAGCGAGAGCACTCCGCTCACCGTTCGAGCTTCGCCAGCTCCACCGCGGCGGCAGCGCCGAGGCGGGCGTTGTTGAACACGAGCTGAATGTTGGAATCGAGGCTGTCGCCGCCGGTGAGATCCTTGATCTTAGCGAGCAGATAGGGCGTGGTGGCCTTACCGTGGATGCCGTCCTTCTTCGCGTCCTCGACGGCCTCGGCGATGGCCTTGTCGATCACGGCCTTATCCATGGAATACTCCTCGGGAATGGGGTTGGTGACGAGCAGGCCGCCGCGCAGACCCAGCTCCCGCTTGACGTGAAACGCCTTGGCAAGCTCGGCGGGGGTGTCGAGCTCGTAGTCCACGCCGAAGCCGGACTTGCGCGTGTAGAACGCGGGCAGCTCGTCGGTGCCGTAGCCGATGACGGTCACGCCGTGGGTCTCGAGGTATTCGAGCGTCAGTCCGAGGTCCAGAATGGATTTCGCGCCCGCGCAGATGACCATGACGGAGGTGTCGGCCAGCTCCTCGAGGTCGGCGGAGATATCGAACGTCTCCTGCGCGCCGCGATGCACGCCGCCAATGCCGCCGGTGGCAAACACGCGGATGCCCGCCATGTCGGCGATCATCATCGTGGTGGTGACGGTGCAGGCGCCGTCCCTGCCCTGCGCGACGAGCACGGGCAGGTCGCGGCGGGACGCCTTGGGGATACCCGCGCCGGTCTTGCCGAGGTAGTCGATCTCCTCACGGGTCAAGCCTGCCTTCAGGCGGCCGCCGATGATGGCGATGGTCGCGGGGACTGCGCCCGCCTCGCGGATGATGCTCTCGACCTTGAGGGCGGTCTCCACATTCTGAGGATAGGGCATACCGTGGGAAATGATGGTGGACTCCAGCGCGACGACGGGCTTGCCGGCGTCCAGCGCTTCCTTTACTTCGGGGGCAATGTCAAGATAACGGTTCATGGTAAATGACTCCTTTTCTGAAATTACTGTATTCTTTCAGCCACGGCCGTAAGGCTCATGGCGGGGTTGATGGTGTCGGCGCTCTCCATCGCGATGGCGGAGGCGGCAAGGCCGCGCTTCGCGGCGGTCTCAAGGTCCGCGCCGTCGAGGAACGCACGGGCGACGGCAGCCATGAAGGCGTCGCCGCAGCCGGTGGTGTTGACCATACGCGCGGGGAGGTTGTGCAGGTGGATCTTTCTCTCATGGTCGGCGGCGAGCACGCCGTCCGCGCCGAGCGAAAGAAAGACGCGCTGCAAGCCCGCGGCGAGCAGCGTATCCGCTGCGCGATACAGGCTCGCCTCGTCCGTGACCGTCACGCCGGAGAGCAGCTCGGCCTCCATGCGGTTGGGCTTGAGCGTGTGGAGCCGCCCGAGGATCGGCTCGAGCTTTCCGGCCTTCGCCGCCGAAACGGGATCGGCAAAGAGCGGCGCGGTACAGTGCTCGCCGAGATAGCGGATGCTCTCCGCGCTGAGGTTCGTATCGAGCACGACGAGCGCAGCGGCGTTGAGCGCCGCGAGCTTCGTCTCCAGAATGGTGGGCGTCAGCTGCTCGTAGATAGCCATGTCGTTCATGGCAAGCGCCATATCGCCGTTGCTGTCCGCGAGGAACAGGTAGGTCGAGGTCGCGCCGTCGGGAACATACAGGCTGTCCGTCAAGTCGATGCCGAGGTCGGCGCAGGATGCCTCGATGCGCTTCGCGCCGTCGTCCGCGCCGAGTGCGGTGATGAGCTTGACCTTTGCGCCGAGCAGGGCGAGGTTGTGGGCGATGTTGCGGCCCACGCCGCCGAGGCTCGAGCGGATGCGTCCGGGGTTCGAGTCTCCGGCGACGAGTGGGGCGTCGCTCCGCCCGCCGATGTCGATGTTCACGCCGCCGACGACGGCAATGTAGGGTGATGCGGTCACAGTCAGTCCTCCTTTGAGCGGCGCACGCGGATGCTCTCGATGCCGCTTCGCATGATGAGCGAGCGCACCCACGGCGTATACATGAACCAGCGCTTCCAGATCTTCAGAAAGAGCTTGCAGCGCAGGGAAAAGGTCTTTTTCCGATAACTTCTTGTAATTTTCGACGTGTTTTCTACGTTCCGGAATGCGTCGGCCAGCGCGCTGCCGCTGCGAATGGCGCTTGAGATGCCCTCAAACGAGCTGGCGCTGATGAAGCCTGCGGCCTCGCCGATGAGGTACACGCCGTCCGCGCCGGTGACAAAATCGCGCCAATGCCTCGGCCGGTCGGCAAGGCAGGCTTCGGTCTTCACAAGCTCGCCGAAGTCGTGGCCGAGAAAGTCCGCGAGCCGCGCCTTCTGCCGCTCGAACGCCTCGCGGCAGTTCGTCTTTTCAAAGCAGCCGCCGTAGATCACGAAGCCGTCCTTGTGCATCAGCCACGAGCAGCTTTCACTGGTTTCGGGATCAAAGATGCAGGAATAAAAGGGGAAAGCCTTGTCCGTCGCGCGGAACCACTGCTGCAGCGACATATATCGGTAGATGGGCCGGTCGAAAAAGGTCTCGCGCACGATGGACCGCGCGCCGTCCGCGCCGATGAGGCAGCGGCAGGTGAACGACCGCGCGCCCTCCGCCGTCCGCACGGTGAGGACGAAGCCCCCGTCCGTTCTCGACACGGCCGTGCAGCACCCCCGCACGATCTCGACCGTCGGCGGCACGAGCGAAACGAGCCAGCGGTCGAAGGCGTAGCGGTCCATATTGAGATAATAGCGCTGGTAGTAGCGCACGCGGCGCGTGCGCAGGTCCATCGTCTCCACCGCGAAGATCTGCGGATCGGCAAGCACGCTTTTGGGCAGTACAAGGTCGAAGTGCGCGAGCGTCTTCTGCGCGTCGGGCGCGAGCAGACCGCCGCAGGGCTTCTTGTGTCCCTCGTCCTGCGCGTCGAGCAGCAGAATTTTCAGCTCGGGACTCTGCTGCGCAAGGCGGCGGGCAAAGGTCGCGCCCGCGGGGCCCGCGCCGATGATGGCGGCATCGTATTGCATGGGGCGTCCTCCCTTGTGCTTTTCTGTCCTTCAGCATAGCACAGCGGGGCGCTTTCTTCAACTCCCGATTGGGCGTCGCCCAATTAAGAAAGGTCAAAATACCACCTTTTCTTCGGAATGTCAAGCCCGTTTCCCCGCGATTTTGTAAAAATTTTGGGAACAAAATTTTCTTCCCGTCCGTCTAAGGAAACAGAAACCATTCGAGGAGGTACCTTCCATGAAACATAGTCTTTCCCTTTTACTCGTCCTGTCGCTGCTCTGCGCCCTGCTCGCGGGCTGCGCGGGGAAGGCGGCCTGCCCGCCTGCGTCGGACGGCGGCGATCAGGAGCCTTTGCCCAAAACAGAAGGCGCAGTCGCGCGCTGCCGCGTGGTCGCGGTCAGTGAGGGCAACACGCTGCTGCTCGCGGATGTGGACAGCGAGCGGGGCGACATCTACACGCTCGACGCGAGTGGGCTTCCCCTGTACCGCGAGCCGACGGAGCGCGGCGAGCTGCTCGCCGACAGTCAGCTTGCGGCGGGTGCGCTGGTCGAGGTCGCCTTCGGCGGCGATATTTTGGAGAGCTATCCCGCATTGTTCGGCGGGGTGGAGCGCATCACCGTCCTGCCGGACGAATTTGACGACCGCTGCGCGCTCTATCTGCGCGTGCTGGGTGACCTGTGGGGCAAGGACGAGGGGCTGAACGGCGACGTAAAATATATCAGCGTCGATCTTGCCGCGACCTCGCTCACGCCCGCCGAGCGCAGCGCGGTGGCATGGACCTTCGCGCAGTCTCACGGCGCGGAGCCGATGGAGCTGAGCTACGAGCAGCTTTGCGCGGAGGGTTACATCAGCGGCCTGGAGGGCGAGGACATCTTCCCCGCGTGGGAAAACGGCGTTCTCTTCACCATCACCGAGACCGACGATCCGGTCACATTCAATCTGCCCAGCCTCTCGGAGGGCGGGGAACTCCCGTCCATGACGCAGTACAACATCAAAAACACCGTCAGCTTCGACGCGAGCAAATGGCGCACAGCGCTCGGCGCTTACGGTTTTTCAAAGTGCGTCGCCGTGCAGAACAATGACGGCGTGTGGGGCGATTACCACATCAACGGCCCCGAGTGGATCAGCTGAACGAAGCGCACATCGCAAAGCAGCGCCTGCCTTCCGGCAGGTGCTGTTCATTTTACACGGATTTTACAAAAGAGCGGTAACGGATTTGACATTTCTCCCTTATGCTTTAGCTTGGTCAAGAATGGGTAAGATCAAGGAAACAAAAGAGGGATGGAATATGGATATTTTTGATTTTCTGACGATGCTCGGCGGCTTGTCGCTGTTTTTGTTCGGCATGAGCCTGATGGGCTCGGCGCTGGAGCGCCGCGCGGGCAGCAGGCTGCGCTCGCTGCTCGACCAGATGACCGGCAAGCCGCTCGTCGGCTTTCTGACCGGTCTGGGCGTAACGGCCATCATCCAAAGCTCGTCCGCCACCACCGTCATGGTCGTCGGCTTTGTCAACTCGGGGCTGATGACGCTGCGGCAGGCCATCAACGTCATCATGGGCGCGAACGTCGGCACCACCGTCACCGCGTGGCTTCTGAGCCTCGGCGGCATCGAGAGCTCGAGCGTCTGGCTGCGGCTGCTCAAGCCCAGCTCCTTCACGCCCGTTCTCGCGCTCATCGGCATCGTCTTCTATATGTTCTGCAAGGACGCAAAGAAAAAGGACACCGGCACCATTCTCCTCGGCTTTGCCACGCTCATGTTCGGCATGGAGACGATGAGCGGCGCGGTCTCCGGCCTCTCGCAGGTCCCCGCGTTCACGAACCTCTTTCTCGCCTTTAAGAATCCGATCCTCGGCGTGCTGGTCGGCGCGGTGCTCACCGGCATCATCCAGTCCAGCTCCGCCTCCGTCGGCATCCTGCAGGCGCTCTCCGCCACCGGCGCGGTCAGCTATGCCGCCGCCATCCCCATCATCATGGGACAGAACATCGGCACCACCGTCACCGCCATGCTCTCCTCCGTCGGCACGAATAAGAACGCCCGCCGCGCGGCGGTCGTCCACCTGCTGTTCAATGTCATCGGCGTCGCCGTGCTGCTGAGCGTGTTCTGCATCGTGCGCGCCGTCCTTGCTCCCGCGCTGCTCGATGAGAGCGCCACGCGCGCCGGCATCGCCGTGGCGCACTCGGTGTTCAATCTTCTCTGCACAGCCATGCTGCTGCCCGCGGGCGATCTGCTCGAAAAGCTCGCCATCCGCCTCGTCCCCGACAGCAAGAGTGCGGAAACCGTCTCCGAGCTGGACGAGCGTCTGCTCGCCGCGCCCTCGCTGGCTCTCAGCCGCAGCCGCGCCGTTGCCTGTGAAATGGCGCAGTGCGCCGTGCGTGCGCTGAACAACGCTCTGCGCTCCTTCACCGAATACACCGACATGCTCGCCCGAAGCATCCGCGACGACGAGGAGCGCTGCGACCACTATGAGGACATCCTCGGCACCTATCTCGTTCAGCTCAGCGCCCGCAAAATGGGCGTGGACGAGAGCGAGGAGGCCACCGAGCTTTTGAAGTCCATCGGGGACTTTGAGCGCATTTCCGACCACGCCGTGAACATTCTCGAATCCGCCGAGGAGCTGCGCGGCAAGTCGCTCGCCTTCTCCGCCGCCGCCGCGCGCGAATACGACGTGCTCGCCGCCGCCATCGGGGAGATCCTCGACCTCTCGCTGCGCTCGTTCGAGCGGCAGGACGTCGCCATCGCCGAGCTGGTCGAGCCGCTCGAGCAGGTCATCGACACGCTCAAGGAGCAGATGCGCACGCGCCACATCCTGCGGATGCAGCAGGGGCATTGCAGCATCGAAGCCGGCTTCGTCTGGTCCGATCTGCTCACGAACCTCGAGCGCACCTCCGACCACTGCTCCAACATCGCCGGCTGCGTCATCGACGCTGCGCAGCACAATCTCAATCTGCACGAAACGCTCCGCGCGGCGCACAGCGATACGCACGCCTTCCGCAGCGAGTTTCAGCGCTACGTCGCCAAATACGCCCTGCCCGCTCCCGCAAGCGCACAGTAAGACATAAGGAGGACCGCCCCCGCCGGGGTCGGTCCTCCTTTTTTCGTATCAGCGGCAGCTGCGCTCGAGCGCCTGCCGGATGTTGCCCTCCAGCAGCCGGCCCAGCCGGTCGATGTGGTCGTTCACGTTGGACTTCATGCCGCCGCGCAGCCAGTCGGCGGTCATACCGGAGAGCGCCGCGGCGTAAAACTGCGCGAGCGCCTGAATGTCCTCCTCAGCAGCGCTCAGGCCCTCGGCCTGTCCGCGCACATAGGAGAGCATGGCGGCGTAGGTGACCTTATGATAATAATGCTCCAGAATGTTCCGGTTGCCGGAGTTGAACAGGTGGTGCACCGCCCGCTTGTTCTCAGACACGAAGGCGGTCGCCTCGCGGAACGCCTCCTCCCACGAGGCATAGCTGCGCAGCTTTTCCATGAAAAGCTGCGTCTCCGTCTGGAAGATCTCCTCCACCAGCGCGTAAATGTCCGCGTAGTAGTAATAGAACGTGTTGCGGTTCACCGTGCTGCGCTCGGCGATATCCTTCACGGAGATCTTGTCGAGCGGGCGCTCGTTGAGCAGCTCAATGAACGCCTGCCGGATCGCCTGCTTGGTGCGTACTGCCATGTCACTCCACCCTTCCCGTGCGCCTCGCACACCATGTCTCCACCGCGCGCAGCAGCGGGACCAGCTCCTCGCCTGCCGCGGTCAGCGAATATTCCACGCGCGGCGGGATCTCCGCGAAAACGATGCGTTCCACCGCGCCGAGCTGCTCCAGCGCCCGCAGCTCCGCCACCAGCGTTTTCTGCGACATCCGCCCCATCTGTGAGCGGAGCACGCCGAAGCGCTTCGCGCCGTCCGACAAAGCAAACAGCAGCGAAACGGTCGCCGCGCCGCGATGGCCGAGCAGCGCGTCAAGCCGCTCGTCCGCCGCTCTCACAGAGGCTGTATTCCGCTCCAAAGTGATTCCTCCTCCCCCTCGCTTTCCAAAACGGAAGCAATGGTATTTTTTTCGTTCTGCGGCATTATTATAGCGCTGCTTCCGTAATTTCCGCAAGAGAGCCGATTTGGGCAATTTTCGGCGAGTGCCCGGTTTTTGTGTGAAATGCGCCTGTTTGTCTATTTTTGCCCCTCTTTGCAAATGCTACCATGAGGGAAGAAATGGCAAGCCCGCCGAACACGGCAAAATTTTGATCACAAACAGGACGCTGAAAGGAGCGCACGGAACCATGACCGTAACCGAAAAGCTCGCCCACGCCGCCGAACGCAAGGCGTTTGAGACGATGCTCGACTCACTCATCAAGAAAAGCCGGACGCAGGACGTCGGCAAGGTCGCCGACGACCTTGTCAGTATGGTGCAGAAGATCCACTCGAGCGTCTGGGAGCCGGAGACCTTTGCGATGCTGCACAAGATCGCAAACGACCCGAACAGCAAGTGGGCGCACTATGCCGAACGTCTGCTGCGCGAGTGCGACCCGTATCTTCTCCGGACCTTCCTGACGGCCGCCGCCTATGAGGGCGGCTTCCGCGGCTTCCAGCAGGCGCAGGCGAACTCCGAAAAATACGACTGCAACATCCCGTGGATCGTCCTCATGGACCCGACGAGCGCCTGCAATATGCGCTGCGCGGGCTGCTGGGCGGCGGAGTACGGCTACAAGCAGAACCTGACCTTCGAGGAGATGGACCGCGTGCTGACCGAGGGTGCAGCGCTCGGCACCCACGCCTGTCTCTTCACCGGCGGCGAGCCGCTCATGCGCAAGGCGGACATTTTCCGTCTGTGCGAAAAGCACCGCGACATCGCCTTCCACGCCTTCACCAACGGCACGCTCATCGACCATGCGTTCTGCGACGAGCTCAAGCGCGTGGGCAACTTCATCGTCTCGGTCAGCATCGAGGGCTTTGAGGACGCCAACGACGGCCGCCGCGGCGCGGGCCATTTTGAAAAGGCGCTCGCGGCGATGGACCTCATGCACAAAAACCGCATTCCGTTCGGCGTGTCCATCTGCTACACGAGTAAGAACTACCGGGTCGTCACGAGCGACGAGTTCCTTGACCTGCTCATCTCCAAGGGCTGCTACTTCGCGTGGTACTTCCACTATATGCCCGTCGGCATGGGCGCGGCGATCGACCTGCTGCTCACACCCGAGCAGCGTGCCTATATGAAGGACCGCGTGCGCGAGATCCGCGGTCTCACCGGCGGCAAGGAGATCTTCGCCATCGACTTCCAGAACGACGGCGAGTTCACGCACGGCTGCATTGCCGGCGGCAAGCTCTACTGCCACATCAACGCCGCGGGCGACGTCGAGCCCTGCGTCTTCATCCACTACTCCGGCGCAAACATCCGCGAAAAGAGCTTTTTGGATTGCCTGCGCCAGCCTCTCTTCCTGGAGTACCGCAGGGGCCAGCCCTTCAACGATAACCTGCTGCGCCCCTGCCCGATGCTGGAAAACCCCGAGCGCCTGCCCGAGATGGTCAAGCGCGCCGGCGCACATTCCACCGACCTCGAAGCGCCCGAGAGCGCCGAGCACCTGTGCGATAAGTGCCATGCCTACGCCGCGTGCTGGAAGCCGGAGGCTGAAAAGCTCTGGGCCGAGGAGGGCCACGAGGTCTGAGCCCCCTTCCGATCAAACGAAAAGAGCCGCTTCCGCGGCTCTTTTTTCAGCCTATTGAAAAGCCCCGCAGAGTTTCGCGTCCGCAGACGCGAAAGCGATATGATCCGTTTTCTGCCGCGACCTGCGCGTGGCAGAAAACACTTTGCGCGGAGTGAGCGTCGAATTGTCCGCTTTCAGCGGACAACCGAGCCGCAGAACGCAGCGAAGCCCTCTCGAAAAAGTGGTTTTGCCACTTTTTCGAGAGTACAAAAAGGGCGGGACGCCCAAAGCGTCCCGCCAAGGAGGAGACCGGTCTCCCTCAGACCAGCGCAGTCAAAAGCCAGACCAGTGCAATGCCGAGCGCGCCCGCCGCGCTCCAGAACACGGGCGAGCCGCACCGCAGCAGCGGCCGGCGCGTGCTGTGCGAGCGCGTATAGCTCCTGGCGACGCGGCACGCCTCGTCCACGAGCTGCTGCGCCGTCACGCCGTCCTTACTCAGCGCATCGTTGCGCACGATGAAAATTGCCTGCTCAAACAAATTGGTATCCGGTGATTCCACAACGATCACCCGTCGGGACGTACCCCTGACCATGGCGCATCACTCCTTGCCCACATAATTTTGACAAGGAAAGTATTCCCCCGCGCGGCCCCGCTTATACCTCCACCGCGCCGCCGTCCTTATCCCGATAAAGCGCCAGCACCGCGCAATCATCATCGCCGCCGCGGCGCTCACGGCCCGCGGCAAGAATCGCCGAGGCAAGCGCCTGCGGATCGTCGCCCTGAAATTTTTCCAGCAGCGCCATGAGCCAGCCGTCATCGTTCACGTCGGCCACGCCGTCGCTGAGCATGACGAAAAAGGAGCCCTTCTCCAGCGTGAAGCCGGTCGTCTCCGGCCGGGTATCCGCGCTTTGCAGGCCCGCCGGCAGACAGGAGCCGGTGATGCGCCGCACCCGTGCGCCGCGCTTGACGTAGGACGGCGCCGCGCCGTACTTATAGACCTCCGCCGCGCCGTCGCGCAGCGAAAGCGTCAGAAGGTCGATGGTCGTAAAGCTCTCGGACACCTCGGCACGCAGCGTCAGGGCGCTGTTGAGCGTTTTGAGCGCGCCGGAGGTCTCCACGCCCGCCCGCAGAAAGCGCTCCAGGAGCCGCACCGCCAGCGCCGACTCGCGCCGCGCCTCCTCCCCGCAGCCCATGCCGTCGGAGAGCAGCAGGCAGAGCCGTCCGTCCTCGGTCTCGAAATGCGTCACGCTGTCGCCGCTGACGTTTTCGTCCTCCTTGGGCCGCAGCGCCGCGCCCACGCGATAGGTCAGCAGCGTCTCCGCCGCCGTCGGCTGTGCCTCCAGCGTTTCCGCCGCGCCGCTGAGCAGCTCGGAGAGCTGGGCGTACTGCCCCGCCGCCTGCGCGCGCGTGTCGGCGAGCCGTCCGCGGTACTGCCGCCGCAGCAGGAAGGCGCTCAGCTCGCTGTTGACCGCCGACAGAAAGCTCGGAAAGCGGATGCAGCGGTCCGTAAAATACGAGGGAAAGTCGCCGCCGCGCCCGCGCCCCTGCGTGAGCAGCGCGGGCGTCGCGTCGTTGAGCGCGTTGTAGGTCTTGGCATAGTCGCGCTCCCAGCAGATCGTGCGCAGCGAGCAGCCGCGGCACACGCGCTCCGCCGCACGGTCGAAGATCATCGCGGGGTTCTCGTCCTCCGCCTTCGGCGTGCGCATCAGGCTGTCGTACAGCTCGCGCAGCGCGAGCGCGGTCGCGCTCAGGCGGCGGCGCGCCGTAGAGCGCTCGGCCTCCTCCTTCTCCGCGGCATCCGCTTCCGGCTTCTCCGCCGCAAGCCGCTTGCCGCCGAACAGCCGGTTCGGCAGCACGAGGAAGAGGAGCGTCGCGCAAAGACCCTCGTAGAGCAGGATCAGGCCCTGCTCCGCGTCCAGCGGCAGAGAAAGCAGGAGGAGCGACACGCACCACAGCAGCGCCGCGCCCACGCGCCGTCCCCGGCGCTCCCTTCCCATCGAAAGCGCACCGAAGCCGTAGACCGCCGCGTGGAGGAAACTCCCCGGCTGCGCCGTCAGATCCATGGCAAGCCCGATGCCGAGCGCCGCCGCCAGCGCCGTTCCGGCGCTGCGGTCGTAGGCGAGCAGCATCACGAGCAGCATCGCAAGGATGCGCCCCGGCGCAAAGCCGTTTTCAAGCCGCAGCGCGGACGCCGCCATCAGCACGCCGGTGACGACCACCAGCAGCGCCGCCTGCCGCTGCTCCTCATTCATCGTTTTCCCCTCAAGCACCGCGCGGGCGCACACCGCCGCCAGCACGGCAAGCGCAATGCTCAAAAGGCACAGCGCCGCCCGGTCCGCCCCCGCCTGCAGCAGATACACAAGCTCCACCGCAAGGTACATCAGCGCCGTCATCGCCGGCAGGAAGCGCCGCGAGCGATACCACCTCGTTTCGCAGAAGGCGTTGTTCGCCGTGTAGAGCAGCACCGCGACCGCCAGCGTGCGCAGCGCGTGGGAAAAGTCGAGGAACACCAGCGCTCCGGCCACACCGCCGAGCAGCGCGGCAAGGCCGCGCTTTCCGCTTCCCGCCGCGGCGACAAGCCCGAGGGCAAAGGGCGCATAGCCGCCGAAAAGCTGCGCGCCGCAGAGCACTGCGGTCAGCAGGAAGCAGGCGGCGCAGGGGGCCAGCGGCTCCCATCGTTCCAATTTTACGGCAAGCTCTCCACGCTTCAAGGCTTGTCCACCTCCCGGTCGTTTTTCCTCATTGTAGCGGAGAGGCGGCAAAAAGCGCGTCGGAAAAGCGCCGTAAAATAACAAAAAAGAACGGAGAGACTCCGTTCTTTTTTCTTATGGCAGCACCGCACAATTGCGTCTTCGCGCTTCGCCGGATCTTTTCCGCCAATTCTGTAGTTTGAAAAGCTTGAAATACATACAGTATTCCTGCGCTTTTCAAGCCTTGCCTTGACGAAAAATCTCTCGGCGAATCTGCTTGCCAAATTGCGCGGTGCCGCCTTATCATTTTTTTCGATGCTATTTATTGGTTTTTCCGTCATACGTTGTCAGGGAAACGAGCGACGCCGCCTCGCAGATATTTTCGGCGATCTGGTCGTGCAGCTCCCGTGTGGAGGGAAACTTTTTCTCAGGCCGCAGGTAGGCGCAGAAATCGAGCCGCAGCTCCTGCCCGTAGAGGTCGCCGTCATAGTCCACAAGATAGGTTTCCACGGTCACACGTCTGGCATCGCTGACCGTCGGGCGCACGCCGACGTTCGTCACGCCGACGTACTGCGTCCCATCGGGCAGGTGTGCGCGCGTGGCGTACACGCCGCGCTTCGGCACGATGCTGTGCGCGTCGGGCACAAGGTTTGCCGTCGGAAACAGGCGCTTTTTGCCGATGCCCTCGCCGTGGCGGACCGTGCCGCTCATGCGGTGCGGGTGCCCGAGAAAACGCGCGGCGCGCTCCACCTCGCCCGCTTCGACGAGCGAGCGGATATAGGTCGAGCTGACGGTCACGCCGTCCAGCTCCACCTTGGGAATGATGTCGCAGCCAAGGCCGAGCGCACGGCATTTTTCGCGCAGCTTCTCCGGATCGCCCTGATTCTTGTAGCCGAAACGGAAATCGTGCCCTGCGACGAGGTGTACGGCGCGGTACTTTTTCACCAGCAGCTCGGTGATGAAGTCCTCCCACGGCATGGTCATCATCGCGCGGTCAAACGGCTCGACAAACACCGTGCCGATGCCGTAATACTCACGGATGATCTCCGCGCGCTCCGCCGCGCTTGTGAGCAGCGGCACGGGAACGCCGGTGACAAACTCCTTCGGCGAGCGGTCGAAGGTAAAGGCCGCGGGCGTGACGCCCAGCTCGCGGGCGCGTTCCGCCGTTTTTCGCAGCAGCGCACCGTGGCCCAGATGCACCCCGTCAAAAAAGCCGAGGGCGATAACAGTTGCTTCACTCATGGTCGGTTTTCCTCAAAAGAAATTCTTGATGGCGTGCAGCTCGCCGCCCTCCGCGCGGGAGAGCGAGAGGAAGTTCCCCGCGCGGTCGTAAACGCGGTATTCCCCATCCGCAACGCCGCGCGCGGTGAAGGCGTTGCCGTTGTAGGCGCGCTTTTCCTGCGTCTCATTCTGCACGGTAAAGCGCGGGCAGGCACGGAAATATTCGTCCAGCGGCAGAAGCAGGGCTTCGCGCTCCTCCTGCGCCCGCTCAAGCGTCACGGCCTCCTCAAGGCGGAAACCCGCCGCCATCGTGCGCCGCAGCGCCGCCATGCAGCCGCCGCAGCCGAGCGCCTGTCCGAGATCGTGGCAGAGCGTGCGGATGTAGGTCCCCTTGGAGCACACCACGCGCAGGGCAAATTCGTCCGGTGCGGACTGCTCCAGCAGTTCCAGCTCGTAAACGGTGATGGCGCGCGGCTTGCGCTCCACGGTCTTGCCCTGCCGCGCGAGATCATAGAGCTTCTGCCCGTTGACCTTGAGCGCGGAGTACATCGGCGGGAGCTGCAAAAGCTCGCCGGTAAAGTGCTCCAGCGCCGCGCGCACCTCGTCCGCGCCGACGGTGACCGGATGCGTTTCCAGCACCGCGCCGGTCGTGTCCTGCGTGTCGGTGACCGTGCCGAGCTTCAAAACGGCGCGGTATTCCTTTCGCCCGTTTTCGGCAAACTGCACCGCTTTGGTCGCGCGGCCCACAAACACGGGCAGGACGCCGGTCGCCATGGGGTCGAGCGTTCCCGCGTGGCCGATGCGCTTTTCGCGCAGGATGCCGCGCAGCTTGGCGCACACGTCCATGCTCGTCCAGCCTGTCGGCTTGTCGATGATGATAATACCGTCCGGCATAGATTGCGCCTCCTTTGCGCCAAGCATTCGGCGCGTTTGCGCCGTTCAAGCGTTTCGCCGCAAGGCGGAACCTTGCCGCAGGCGGAATTCACTTCCGCCGAGGATGAAAAATCAGAGGGGTCTCCGCGCGGTCGTTGACCGCGTGGGGAGGCACACGTCCATGCTCGTCCAGCCTGTCGGCTTGTCGATGATGATAATACCGTCCGGCATAGATTGCGCCTCCTTTGCGCCAAGCATTCGGCGCGTTTGCGCCGTTCAAGCGTTTCGCCGCAAGGCGGAACCTTGCCGCAGGCGGAATTCACTTCCGCCGAGGATGAAAAATCAGAGGGGTCTCCGCGCGGTCGTTGACCGCGTGGGGAGGCACACGTCCATGCTCGTCCAGCCTGTCGGCTTGTCGATGATAAGAATGCCGTCTGGCATAGGCTGCGCCTCCTTTGCGCCAAGCATTCGGCGCGTTTGCGCCGTTCAAGCGTTTCGCCGCAAGGCGGAACCTTGCCGCAGGCGGAATTCATTTCCGCCGAGGATTTGAAAATCAGAGGGGCCCCCGCGCGGTCGTTGACCGCGTGGGGAGGGACACGTCCATGCTCGTCCAGCCTGTCGGCTTGTCGATGATGAGAATGCCATCCGGCATAGATCGCGCCTCCTTTGCGCCAGGCATTCGGCGCGTTTGCGCCGTTCAAGCGTTTCGCCGCAAGGCGGAACTGCTCTTTACTCCTCCACCGCAGCCTGCACAGCGGCGAGGATCGCCGCCTTTGCCTCCGCGAGCGGGCCGCGGTACACACAGCCCGACGCCGCGCGGTGTCCGCCGCCGCCGAGGGCGGCGCAGGCCTTCGTCGCGTTGACACGCGCGCCGGTGCGCACGCTGATCTTCCACGCGCCGTCCTTCGTTTCCTTCATCGTGATGGAGCAGTCGGTACCCTCTACCACGCCGCCGAGGGCGGAGACATCGTCCATGTCCGCCTCGGTGAGCGAGAGTCTTTCCGCAAGGCTCAGCGGCAGCGTGACGACGACCACGCGCCCCTCGTCGTAAAACTCCATCGTACGCAGCAGCTCCGCCTCCAGCGCAAGCCGCTTCTTCGTTTTGGTGCGGAAGTGGCGCTTGTTCGCCGCGCGGTAGTCAATACCCGTCTCCATCAGCGCGGCAGCCACGCGGTGCGTGTTCGCCGTCACGTTGGAGTAGACGAAGCAGCCTGTGTCCGTACTGACCGCGACGTAGAGCGGCAGGGCGACGGCAGGTGTGAGCTGTCCCAGCTCGACCGCCAATTCATAGAGAATTTCGCCGCAGGCGGCACACTCCGGGTGGACGCAGCTTTCCTTTCCGAAGCCCTCATAGCTCGGATGGTGGTCGATGGCAAGATCGACCCTGTTCTTAAAGCGCTCCGCGTTGTCGGGGAACAGCCCCCGCGCCGCGAGATCGACGGAGATGACCGTTTCATAGCGGTAGTCCTCCGCCGCCCAGTAGGGCGCGACATAATCGGCATAGAGGCTCGTGACCTCGGCGTTCGGCAGCAGCGCCGCCGTTTTGCCCATTTGCCGCAGCATGGCACACAGCGCTGCGGCACAGCCGAGCGTGTCGCCGTCGGGGCGGCGGTGGGTCAGGATCAGGTAGCTGTCATGCGCGCGCAGAAAGGCGGCGACCTCCTTGACCGTCATTCGTCCTCACCGTCCAGTACAATATGCTCGTTTGCGGGGTTCGCGGGCTTGACCTTCGTCGGGTCGCGCAGCATTTCCAGAATGTGCGCGCCGTACTCGATGGAATCGTCCGCCGTAAATTGCAGCTCCGGCGTGTAGCGCAGGCTCATCGCCATGCCCAGCTCGCGGCGCAGATAGCCCGCCGCGGACTTCAGGCCGCGGATCACGTCCTTCTCCTGCGTTTTATCCAGCACGCTCACGAACACGCGGCAGTAGCGCAGGTCGGTGGTGGTGTCAACGTGCGTGATGGTGACCATGCCGCCCTGCACGCGCGGGTCCTTGAGGGTGCGGAACAGAGAGCTCAGCTCGCGCTGGATCTCCTCGTTGATGCGCCCGATGCGATTGCTTGCCATAAAAATGACCTCCTTTAAGAAAGGTGAGGACGGGCGACCGCCCGCCCTCACCTAAGGCTTCGCAGAATTGCGCCGCGCACGGCGCAAAAATTGTGATCGTTTTTCTGACGACATGCGCGTCAGAAAAACACTGCTCAGGGTGCAAGCGTGCGATCACAGCGCGTGCGCCGCAGCACCCTGCATCCTGCTCAAAAATACGCGATGCGTATTTTTGAAAACATCTTACTGTTCGATTTGCTCCATGACGTAGGCCTCGACCACGTCGCCCTCCTTGATGTCGTTGAACTTCTCGAAGTTCAGACCGCACTCATAGCCGGAGGCGACCTCCTTGACGGCGTCCTTGAAGCGCTGGAGGGAGGCGAGATGGCCCTCGTGGATGACGATGCCGTCGCGCACGATGCGCGCCTCGCAGGAGCGCTGGATCTTGCCGTCGGTGACATAGCAGCCGGCGACGGTGCCGACATTGGACACCTTGAAGGTCTGGCGGATCTCGGCGTGGCCGATGACGTTCTCGCGGAACTTTGGCGCGAGCATACCCTTCATGGCCGCCTCGATCTCATTGATGGCGTCGTAAATGACGCGGTACATCCGCATATCGACGTGGGCGCGGGCCGCGCTGTCGCGGGCCGCCGCGTCGGGACGGACGTTGAAGCCGACGATGATGGCGTTCGAGGTGGAAGCGAGCATGACGTCGCTCTCGTTGATCGCGCCGACCGCGCCGTGGATGACGCGCACGCGGACCTCGTCGTTGGAGATCTTCTCCAGCGAGGCCTTGACCGCCTCGACGCTGCCCTGCACGTCCGCCTTGACGATGATGTTCAGGTTCTTCATCTCGCCCGCCTGGATCTGGCTGAACAGATCCTCCAGCGAGACCTTGGAGATGGGCTCGTTGGCCTTGGCCTTTTCCTCCGCCTTGCGCTGCTCGACCAGCTCGCGCGCCAGGCGCTCGTCGGCGACGGCGTTGAAGTTCGCGCCCGCGCCCGGCACCTCGCCGAGGCCCGTGATCTCCACGGGAACGGACGGGCCCGCGCTCGTGAGCTTCTGGCCCTTATCGTTGGTCATCATACGCACACGGCCGACCGCCGTGCCCGCGATGATGATATCGCCCTGGTGGAGCGTGCCGTTCTGCACGAGGAGCGTCGCGATGGGGCCGCGGCCCTTGTCAAGGCGTGCCTCGATGACGGCGCCGCTGGCGGCGCGGTTCGGGTTGGCCTTGAGCTCGCCGACCTCGGCGGTCAGCGCGACCATCTCGAGCAGGTTATCCACGCCCATACCGGTCTTGGCGGAGATCGGGCAGACGATGGTGTCGCCGCCCCAGTCCTCAGCCAGCAGGTCGTACTTCGTGAGCTGCTCCTTGATGCGCTCGGGGTTCGCGTCCGGCTTATCCATCTTGTTGATCGCCACGATGATGGGGATGCCGGCGGCCTTGGCGTGGTTGATGGATTCGACCGTCTGCGGCTTGATGCCGTCCTCGGCGGCGACGACGAGGATGGCGATATCCGTGATCATCGCGCCGCGGGCACGCATGGAGGTGAACGCCTCATGGCCCGGGGTATCGAGGAAGGTGATGGGCTTGCCCTTGATCTGCACCTGATAGGCGCCGATGTGCTGCGTGATGCCGCCGGCCTCGCCGGAGGCGACGTGCGCGTTGCGGATATAGTCGAGCAGGCTCGTCTTGCCGTGGTCGACGTGGCCCATGACGACCACGACGGGGGCGCGGGGCTTGAGCTCGTCGGCGGTATCCTCATGGTCGTCGATGAGCTTCTCCTCGATGGTGACGACGACTTCCTTCTCGACCTTGCAGCCGAGCTCCTCGGCGACAAAGGACGCGGTATCGAAGTCGATCATCTGGGAAAGCGACGCCATGACGCCGTTCTTCATCAGGCACTTGACGACCTCCGCGCCGGTCTTCTTCATGCGGCTCGCCAGCTCGCCGACGGAGATCTCGTCGGGGATCTTGACGGTCAGCGGGGTCTTCTTGGCGATCTCGAGCTGGAGGCGGCGCATTTTCTCGGCCTCCTCCTGGCGGCGCTTGTTGGAGAAGGTCGGCGCGCCACGGCCGTTTTTCTTGTTCGCGGCGCTGCGGAACTTCTCCTTGCCGGCGCTCAGGTTGTCGCGGCGTCCGCCGCCGGCGCTGCTGCGCTCGGCCATGTCCTGCAGCTTCTCATCATACTTGTCGAGGTTGACGTTGGTGGACTTGCGGGTATCCACGATCTTCTTTTCCGGCACACGGGTCGTGGGCTGCTGCGTGGCGGTGGACTTGCCCGGCGCGGCCTGCGCCGCGGCGGGAGCCGCCTTGGGCGCAGCTGTCTGCGGAGCCGCCGTCTTCGCGGCGTCCGGCTGTGCGTTCGCCGCCGGAGCGGGCGCGGCCTTGGGCGCGCTCGCGGCCGGAGCGGGAGCCGCCTTCGGCTCCTCCTTCTTTTCCGTGTAGGTCTCGGCAAAGATCGTCTCGATCTTCACCTGATGGTGCAGCGTCAGATAGTCGAATACGATCGACAGCTCACGGTCGCTCAGCACTTGGGAGTGACCCTTGGGGGCCTCCGTGTAGTCCTTCAAGATGGCAATGATATCCTTCGACTGCATACCGAAGTCCTTTGCCAGACTGCTTACCTTGTTCTTGTTCTCCGTAATAGCCAATATAACACCTCCAAATGTGATGGGACCGAATTACTGCTTCTCTTTTTTCGCGCTGCCCTTGCCGCGCTTGACCGGACGGGAATCCGCGTAGCGCGCTCTTGCCGCCGCCTTGACGGCGCTGCGCTTACGCTCCTCGCGGCTCAGCTTCTTCGCATCGCCGCGGCTCTGCGCGCCGGTCGGGCGCTTTCCGCCCGCTCCCGCGGCAGTCCGCAGCGCGGGACGCTTTTCCGTCCGCTTCGGCTCCGCTTCGCCTGCTTCCGCCGTTTTTTTCGCCGGACGCTTCTTGCCGGTGCGGACGTTCCTTTCGTGCGCCTCGGCCTCCCTGCGCCGCTCGGCGGCGCGTCGGGCCTTGACCGCGAGCTTTTCCGCCGTTTCGGCAAAGCGCTCGTCGCCCTCGGCGAGCTTTTTGGCGATGGCCTCGGCAAAGCCGATGTCCGTGACCGCCAGCATCGCGCAGCTCGAACGGCCGACCGCGCGGCCGAGCGCGTCCTTATCCGCGCCGATGCGGCACCAGAGGCACTGTCCCGCGTCGGCAAAGTGCCGCACGCGGCGCACGCTGTTTTCCGCGGCGTCGGCGGCGACCAGAATGAGCCGCGCGTCGCGCGCCCGCGCCGCCGCGCCGGTCGGCTCCTCGCCGACGGCCAGCCGGCCCGCCTTTTGGGCAAGGCCGATGAGATTCAAAAGCTTATCCACCGCTCACCATCTCCCTTTCCAGCTCGTCGTAAAGCTCCGGCGTGATGGCGGTCTCCAGCGCCCGCTCCAGCGCGCGGGACTTTCTCGCCCGCTTCAGGCACTCGAGGTCGGGACAGAGGTACGCGCCGCGCCCCGGCTTTTTGCCCTTGAAGTCCAGCGAGATCCCGCCCTCGGGCGAGCGGACCACGCGGATCAGCTCACGCTTCTCCTTCCTCTCGCGGCAGCCCACACATTGGCGCTGCGGGAGCTTTTTCACTTTCTGCACGGGACTGCCTCCCCTCCGAATTACTCCTCGTCCTTGTAGGACTTGGGCTTGATATCGATCTTATAGCCGACCAGACGCGCCGCGAGGCGGGCGTTCTGACCCTCCTTGCCGATGGCAAGGGAGAGCTGGTCGTCCGGCACGATGACGCGGCAGGCCTTGCTGCCGTCCTCTGCCATGCGGACCTCGACCACGTCGGCGGGCGCGAGCGCCGCGGCGATGTACTCCGCGGGGTCGTCGCTGTACTTGATGATGTCGATCTTCTCGCCGCGCAGCTCCTCCACGATGTTGTTCACGCGCTGGCCGCGGGGACCGACGCAGGCGCCGATGGGATCGACGTTGGCGTCGTTGCTCCACACCGCCATCTTCGTGCGGCTGCCCGCCTCACGCGCGATGGAGCGGATCTCCACCGTGCCGTCATAAATTTCGGGGACCTCCAGCTCAAAGAGGCGCTTGACCAAGCCCGGATGCGTGCGGGAGATGACGACCTGCGGACCGCGGGACTGGCGGCGCACGTCCACCAGATAGACCTTGATGCGCTGGCCCTCGACGAGCGTTTCGCCCTTGACCTGCTCGCCGGCGGTCAAGATGGCGTCGGTCGCCTCCGCGCCCGTGCCGATGCGCAGGGCGACGCTGCCGTTGCGCGGGTCAATGCGGGTGACGACGCCGGTGAGGATCTCATGCTGCTTGGAGTTGTACTCCTCGTAGACCATGCCGCTCTCGGCCTCGCGCAGGCCCTGGATGATGACCTGCTTGCCGTTGCCGGCGGCGATGCGGCCGAACTCGACGTTATCGACCGGAAGATTGACGATGCTGCCCACCTCGTACTTGGCGGAGAGCTTCTTCGCGTCCTCGAGGGACATCTGTGTGCCGGGGTTCTCGACCTCTTCGACAACCTCCTTCTGCACATACATCTTCAGATCGCGCTTTGCCTCGTCCACGTCCACGATCACGTTCTCCACGCCCTCGTGGTCGCGCTTGTAGGCGGTGGTGAGCGCCTGCACGATCTTATCCATCATAAAGGTCTGGGAAATGCCGCGCTCCTTTTCGAGCATTGCAAGAGCGGCAAAGATTTCATCGCATTTCATGGAAATAAGCTCCTTATTATTTATGATAAAGTGGTGGTGGTCAGAAGTCGCAGCGGAGACGCACGAGCGCGATCTCCGGCTTTTCAAAGCGCAGCGTTTCGCTGCCGACGGTCAGGCTCACCGCACCGTCGTCATAGCCCGTGAGCACGCCGGAAAACTCCTTGCGCCCGTCGCGCGGCTTGTAGGTCTTGAGCAGCACGTCCGCGCCCATGAACTGTTCAAAGTCCGCGGGACGCTTGAGCGGGCGCTCGGCTCCCGCGGAGCCGACCTCAAAGACATAGCTTCCCTCGATGGGGTCCACCTCGTCGAGCAGGTCGCTCACGACGCGCGAGATGGCCTCGCAGTCCAGAATGTCCACGCCGCCCTGCTTGTCGATCAAAAGGCGCAGGTACCACTGCCCTGCCTCGCGGACATACTCCACGTCCCACAGGGTGCAGCCGTGCTCCTCCACAACGGGGCGGGCGAGCTCCGCGACGATCTCCGTTACCTTTTTCATAGCTCCCTCACTTTCGTGTGCAAAAGTGTTTGTTCAAGGCAAAAATTGCAAAAGAAAGAGCGGACCGAAAGTCCACTCTGCCTGACCGACTGAAATAACATAAGCATATTACCATAGCTTTATGCCGATTGCAAGCCTTTTATTGCCACGACGGCTCATTTTTTATGAAAAAACTGCCGTTTTACCGAAAAAAGGGGGCGTCCGACCGGACGCCCCTTCAAATTCGGGTCAGGATAGATAGTTCAGCGGGTTATAATAGGTGCCGTTGTACATGATGCCGAAGTGGCAGTGGACGCCGCTGGCAACGCCGCTGCGGCCGGCCTTGGCGACCTGCTGGCCCTTGTACACCGTCTGTCCGGCGGAGACCAGGAGCGAGGAATTGTGCTCATAATAGGTCTTAAAGCCGTTCTGATGGTCAATAATGACCACATAGCCCATCGCGCCCTTGTAGCCCGAGAAGCTGACCACGCCGCCGTCCGCCGCGTAGATGGGCGTACCGTAGGACACCGAAATATCAATGCCCCTATGGTTGGTGGACGCGCCGCGGATGCCGGTGTTGCGGTAGCCGAAGTAGGAGGTGATGCGGCCGCTCGTCGGCCAGCGGAAGCTGCCGGTGGGATACCAGCTCGGGCGCGCCTTGGTGCCCTGCGCGCGCTGCTCGGTGACCGGCTCGGTGAGCGTGACGCTGGAGATGACGGTGCGCTCGGTCTCCTCGCCGTTGACATAGGTGACGTCCGCCACGACGTCTGCCGTGCCGTAGACACCCTTCGAGAGGACCTTGTAGTCGCCCTTGTACATGGTCGCGTCGTCGGTGTAGGTGATGTCGTACTGGATATCCTCGACGTAGTTCTGCCGCTCGGTGACCATAACGGTCAGATACGGCACGGCGTTGGAGAGCGTCAGCTCATCGCCGATCTGCAGGCGGTTGATGTCGAAGTCGGGGTTGATGGCCAGCAGCTCCTTGGTCGTCATGCCGTGGCTGTTGGCGATGCCGCTCCAGGTGTCGCCCTTGACGACCGTGTAGGTCACCTCACCCTCCTTCGTGGAGTTGAGGATCTCGGCGATCTGGCCGAGGTTCATAATGCTTTCGGTCGGGACGTAGCCCTTGGCGATGCGGACGTCCTCGACAAAGTCAACGGTCAGCGTATCCTCGGAGATATAGCTCTCCTTGAGCTGGTCGAGCAGGCCCTCCAGCGCGCCCTCATACTGCGTCGAGCCGATCAGCTCGTCGTTGATGTAGAGGGAGTAGCCCTGTGTGACAAGGCCCATCTCGTCGGTCAGCTCCTCCTCCAGCTCGGCGCGGTCCACGACCGCGCTGCGCTCGACCAGGCCGCTCGTGTACTGAATGGAGCTGTCGGAGAACGTAAACGTTTTGCCCAGCGTCTCCGAGGTGATGTCCGCGATGCTCGCCGTGACGCGCTTCGCCTCAAGCTCGCTCGCCACGGTGTCGAGCGCCTGTCCCTCGTAAATGACGGTGGTGCCGAAGGTATAGCGCGAGACAAAAACAGCTGTCGCCGCGATCACCAGCGCCGCACCGCCGAAGGCAAGCGGGTAATACTTCTTTCTGCGCCATTTTGCGGCGCGGGACGTTCCGCCGGTGCGGCGGATATGGCTGCGCCGCGCAAGGCGCAGCTTCTCGCGTCCCAGCGCGCCCCAGTAGGCCGCAAGGCCGCACAGCAAAAGCAGCAGCAGGCCCGCCACGCCGTTGGACTCCGGGAAATTCCGCTCGCGGGATTCGTGCACCGCCTTGCGGACCTTGCCGTGGATTGCTTTGAGCTTCTGCCCCAGCGACATCTCCGCGCCGCGGGCCGCTCTGCTCTCCGTCGTCCGCTTCGCTCTGACGGCAGTCGCCTCCCGGGTGCGCTCCGCGCTCCGGTCGGCGCGCTTCTCTTTCTCCTCCGTGCGCTTGACGCGCACGCCCTGATTCAGTTGTCTCTTCCCTTTGCGCTGTTCCATGTTCACTCCGCAAGCTCATAAGACGTTAAAAAAGGTTACAATTTGTAACAAATGTTATGATACCCTCTTTTTCCCGCCGCGTCAACCCCCGCTTTCCGCAAGGACTCGCCGCTTGCGGTGCGCGGCGGCGGGGTGCCGCCCCACATCTGCGCGTTTTTGTACACCTTCGGCACAACATCTGCGGATTTTCGGCTATTTTTCGTCATTTCAAAAAATCATGGAAAAATTGTAAATTTTTTATGATTTGGTGTTGAGACGCGAAAAAAAGAGGTGTATACTGTTCCCGTTAATTCCTGCCGCCCCCCTGCGGCACAGAAATTCGGAGGAATCTCTATATGTTTGGTCAACTGATCGCAACCCTGAAAAAGAGCCCCAAAACCATCGTCTTCACCGAAGGCACCGACCCCCGCATCCTCGAGGCGAGCGCCCGTCTGCTGTCCGGTAACTTCCTCAAGCCCGTGCTCGTCGGCAATCCCGAGGAGATCGCCGTGGCCGCCGAGGACGCCGGCTTCAACATCCGCGGCGCCGAGATCGCCGATCCCGCGAACTATCCCGAGATGGACGCGATGGTCGAGCAGATGGTCGAGCTGCGCAAGGGCAAGATGACGCCCGAGCAGTGCCGCGACGCGCTGAAGAAGGGCAACTACTTCGGCACCATGCTCGTCAAGATGGGCGTGGCCGACTGCCTGCTCGGCGGCGCGACCTACTCCACCGCGGACACCGTGCGTCCCGCGCTGCAGCTCATCAAGACCAAGCCCGGCAGCAACATCGTCTCCTCCTGCTTCATCATGGTCCGTCCCGCCGCGTCCGGTGAGAACGAGGTGCTGGCCATGGCGGACTGCGCCATCAACATCAAGCCCACCGAGGACGAACTGGTCGAGATCTGCCGCGAGACCGTCGAGTGCGCGAAGATCTTCGGCGTCGATCCCAAGGTCGCTTTCCTGAGCTACTCCACGCTCGGCTCCGGCAAGGGCGAGGACGTCGACAAGATGCGCAACGCCTGCGAGAAGGCCAAGGCCGAAATGCCCAACACCCCCATCGGCGGCGAGTTCCAGTTCGACGCGGCGGTCTCCCCCGTCGTCGCCAAGACCAAGCATATCTCCGACAGCGTCGGCGGCCACGCCAACACTTTCATCTTCCCCGACATCAACGCAGGCAACATCGGCTACAAGATCGCCCAGCGTCTCGGCAACTTCGACGCCTACGGCCCCATCCTGCTCGGCCTGAACGCCCCCATCAACGACCTCTCCCGCGGCTGCAACGCGCAGGAGGTCTATTCGATGGCCATTATCACTGCTGCTCTCGCGTGAGACTCCGAGCCATCGGATCGACCGGGGCCCCGCCAACGGCGGGGCGGCGCGGCAGCGCCGTGAATCAAATCGGGCATACAGCAGACAAGGCGCAGCCTTGCGCTGCTATTCGATGGCCATTATCACTGCCGCTCTGGCATAAGCGAAATAAAACCGCACAGCAAAGAGGAGCGCCAAGCGGCGCTCCTCTTTTTCTTATTATCTGTGGCTTCTGTCGCTCTTCAGCAGATTGAAACACTTACTCTCTCTTTCCCGCATCTCTCAACTGACCCGCAAGCAGGACGAGCAGGAACACCGAAAAAGTTTTCGTAAACTGCAAAAGCGTGTCCATTTTGCCCTTGAGTGTGTAGATCAAGCAAACCTCTATAACAAATACAAGAAGCATCGTAAGAATGATCGTTCCTTTTCTTTTCATGTTTCCTCCGTTTGTGGTCTCCGGTTTGTTTCCTGCCTCGAAGCCATTCTACCACACTCCCATACAAAAGCGGTTTTGTCGTCTTGGCGTTATCTCGGCCTTCTGCGATCGTGCTCGGCGTAGTAGCGCCGTTTGTTTTTCAGCATATTTTCATCCGCCTCGCGCACCAGATCGCTAAGCCCCTCCGTCGTTTCCTGCGCGGCAATGCCGTAGGAAATGCTGTAGTCCTGTGCGGCAAGCGCCGATGATACCGCCTGCATACGCGCTTCACATGCGGCTGCATCTGCCTTTGAAAAGACGACAAACTCGTCGCCTCCGATGCGATAAAGGCCGTCGTCGGGAAACTGAGCTCTCAGGCATTCAGCCACGGACTGCAGCAGCTTATCGCCTGTCTCATGGCCGTGCTTGTTGTTCAGCTCGTGCAGTCCGTTTACGTCGATATAGACGCACACGGTGTGGCTGAACGTATGCGGTTCGCTCTCGTTCAGGTACTTTTCAAAGGCGCTGCGGTTAAAAAGTCCCGTGACCTGATCGGTGACGCTCATGCGGAAGGCGCTGCGTCGCGCCGAGATCAGGTACCAGCTGATGTAGGCAAGATAGCTCAGCAAAATCGCGCCGACGATGACCGACATCAGGTAGAGGATCTTCACCACGCCGCGCGTTCCCGCCAGCGCGTCCTGCTCGCTGACGCCGAGAACGACGCTCCAGTTGTTGATGCCGACCGGCTCGTAATGCAGGTAGAGCGTCAGCCCCGTGGAGCGGGAAACGATGCACATATCGCCGCCGATACCGTTGGGGATTTTTTCCATCGCCTCCTCGTAGGTGTAGCCCATGAGCATTTTCCGGCCACGCAGATCCGAGAGGTTGCCGAGCGAGTCATGCCAGGTATCCAGCAGGATGTCGCCGGTATTTCCATCCACGATGAGAACGAAGGCGTTGCCGCCGTAAAGGTCGGTCTTGTAGCTGCGCGAGAGCTCCTGCAACAGCACCATGCCATAAAGGATGGCGATAGTCTCGCCGTCGCGCTTCACCGGCACGACGTTGCGCACCACCAGCTTTTCCGGCGCAAAGTAGCTTGTCACGCGGTCGGAGATGTACGCGCCCCGCGCCGTCTCCGTTTCAAAATCGAATGTGTCGGAAACGTCGTAGCGGGCGCCGTCGGTCAGCAGCAGTGTGCCGTCGGGTCGCAGCAGCGCGACGGCGGAGACAAAGGTCTTATCAAGGCTGAAGGTGTTCATGATGCGCAGCACAGAATCCAGGTCGTCCTCGTCCTGCCCCGCGATCAGCTCCGCCATGGCGGAGAGAATGATCTGGTCCGTGCGTGTGGCATTGTTGATGTCCTTGGCAAGCTCCTTTGTTGCGGTCGTCAGCTCATCGAAGGAGCGCTGTGTGACCTCCTCACCTGCGCGCCTTGCGCAGACGAAGACCGTACCCGACAATACGATCGCGCTGAACAGCGTGATCGCCAGCATGACACGCGAACGCGTTTTGTTTTCCATTTCTTTCTCCTTACTGCTCTGTCAGCTCGCGCAGATAGCGCTCCGCCTCCCGCTTCGGCAGGACGCGCGAGAAATAAAAGCCCTGAATGAAGTCGCAGCCCGCCGCAAGCGCAATATCCAACTGTTTCTTTGTTTCCACACCCTCAGACAGCGCTCGGATACCCATGCTGTGAGCAAGCTGCACCAAACCGGCAAGCAATGCCCTTCCGCGCTCCTCCTCCGCATCGAGGAGGATGCTGCGGTCGATTTTTACATAGTCGAACCGGTAGGTACACAGATCCGAAAGCGAGGAGTAACCGGCGCCCATATCGTCCAACGCGATATGAAAGCCCAGCGCGATCAGACCGTTGAGCGTTCCCGCTGCCGCGCTCCGGTCATGCACAAGGCAATCCTCCGTGATCTCGATAATAAGGCAGTCATGTGAAAAGTCATACTGCTCCGCGATCTCACGCGCGCGCGGCAAGGTCCGCTCGTCCGAGAGCGACTGGCGCGTAAAATTACAGGACAGGCAGAGCTTCTCCAGCCCCTCGCGTCTCCATGACTGGAGCTGTGCACAGGCGCAGCGGAGCATATAGAGATCATGTTCTGTGACCGTACCGGCGCGGATCATCAGGTCGATGTACTTGGACGGCGGCAGCAGTCCATCCTCGGGGCTTTGCCAGCGGGATATGGTCTCCGCGCCGATGATTGTGCCGCCGCGATCCACCACAAATTGGAAGTACGGCTCAAACTCGCCCTTGGCGACAGCCTCCGCCGTGCGGCGGCGCAGCCGGTCGAGCTGCTCGCTTTCACCGACCATACGCTTATTGCCGAACGCGCAGAGCATACCGTGACCGAACGCATAGGCGCAGCCCTGCCGCGCGCTATAGAGCGCGGCCTCGCCGCTGTAGTCCGGGTTTTCCTCCAGTGAGCAGATGCCCGCGCGGAACGCGCCGGCATATTCGGCGCGGAAGCCCGCAAGGTAGCCGTCCAGCCCGCGGATAAGCCCCTCGGCGCGCTGCTGTGCCGCCTCGCGGCTGCCGCACTGACACACGAGCGCGAACATCCCGCGCCCCACGCAGGCGAGGTATTCCTCGCGTCCGCAGCCAAGGCGCAGATACTCCGCCGCGCGGCAGAAGATCTCCTCGCGCTCCGCCTCGCCAAAGCGCCGTTCGAGCGAGGGCATATCGCAGCCGATGCAGATGACATAGACGATGCTTCTGAGCGGGGCGGGGAGCAGCGTTTCCACGCAATGCAGATAAAAGCGGTCATTTCCGATGCCGTAGCGCGGATCGGTGAGGGCGTTGGCCTTTTGCTCGGCACGCTTTTTTCGCGCAAAGACTATCAGCGCGACCGCCGCGGCAAGCATCGCCGCGATCAATGCGGCGAGCGTAATGAGCCACCTGGTACGGTAGGCTTCCGCGCCGCTGCTATTCGTATAGTCTGCCAGAACGCCGATGCTCTCCGCGCCGGAGAGGTCCTCCAGCGCTTGTGCAAGCGCGCCGGCCCGTTCCGGCGTGAGTGCGTTGGTAAAGCCAACATATATCGCGCGCTCTGCGCCGTCATGTTCTATCGTGCAGAGCAGCACTTGACGGCGCATTGCGCCGCTGTCGACCGCGCCGGAGGGATAGGCGGAAATAATGTCCGCCTGCCGGTTTGCGGTCTGCTGCGCCTGCGTTGTGTTCTTGCTGTACGGAAGATAGACAAGATCGTACCCTGTCTGCTCACTCAGGCGCTCGTACAGCTCCGGCAGCAATCCGACATAGCATTCCCTGCCGCGGTCATAGGACTCGATGGGATAGAGATCGGCGTTTCCCGAGATCAGAAGCGTCTCCCTCGCGCTTGCATCCTGCATACAGCACAGCAGCGCTCCGATCGTCAGCACGGCGCAGAGCGTGATTCCCAAGAGCTTTTTTCGGCGCACAGGCGGCACCCCCCTTTATTTCAAATCGATCTTGCGGCGCTCGATGCGCCCCCAGCTGAGTTTTTTCTTCCTATAGCCGATAAAGGCCGTGCAGCGCACCCATGCGAGAATAAAGCGCAGGAACACCAGCTCAAAGAGACACAGACAGACAGCCTTGAGGCCGTCGCCGAACGAGAGCGTGAGGTCCGCCGTGTAGATGCGCGAGAAAAAGGCGGTAAGCGTCAGGACCGAGCCGAACACGGCGTAGATCAGGAAAAAGAGCAGCATAAACGGGACGTTGATCAAATCGAACCACCACGCGAGCACCATTGTAAAAACGCCGAATATCTCAATAAACGGCGAAAGCAGCTCGTAAATGAGGAAATAGAGATAGGATACAAAGCTCACCGCGCCGAACCTGTGATTGGAAAACATGACGCGATGCTTATACATACTCTGGAACAGGCCCAGATGCCAGCGCTTGCGCTGCTTGCACAGATCGCGCAGCCGCTCGGGCGCCTGCGTCCAGCAGATCGCGTCGGATGCGTAGCGAATGGCATAGTCGATGTTGTTGACCGTGCAGTATTCGTGCAGCTTGACCACAAGCTCCATATCCTCGCCCATCGTTCCGCTGTCATAGCCACCTGCCGCGATGACGGTATCCTTTTTGAACAGCCCGAAGGCGCCGGAAATGATGAGTGAGCCGTTGAAGCGGTCAAAGAGGATGCGCGAGGCAAGAAACGAACGGTCATATTCCAGCACCTGCATGAAGGCGAGAATATTGCGCGGCAGCCGGTAATGCTTCACCCGTCCGTTTTCCAGCTCAACATCGTTGGAGATGCGGACGATGCCGCCAACCGCCACCACATTGCCGTTTTCCAATATCGGCTGGGCGATGCGGCGCAGAGAGTCGTACTGCAGAACGGAGTCCGCGTCCATGCAGATAAAGTACGGGAAATTTGCGGCGTTGATGCCCATGTTCAGCGCGTCTGCCTTGCCGCCGTTCTTTTTTCGGATGAGCGTCACCGGTACCTTCTGTGCGCGTGTCTCATAGACGTATTCCTCGCGCTGACAGTTGATCTGCCGGCGAATGGGCCGGTGAACAAGGTGCATATCAAATGTCTCGGCCAACACCTCCGAGGTGCGGTCCTTCGATCCGTCGTCCACCACGATGATCTCATAGGAGCGGTAGTCGAGCGCAAGCAGTGAGCGCACGGTGTCCACAACGGTGATCTCCTCGTTGTAGGCGGGAACGATGATACTGATGGGCAGGTAGTAATCCGAAGGCAGAATGCTTTTGAGCATTTCCTGCCGGCGGTGCTTGTACAGCTCAAGTGAGCCGACGACGACCGACAGAAACAGAAAGGTCGAGTAGCCGATCAGATAAGCGATAAAGAAATAGCCCACCCACTCAAGAAACAGCTTTATACCGTCGTACATACTGCGTCCTCCTTTCGCTCCTCCAGCTCCCGCACATCAAAGCGATAGCGCAGGATCTCGGAGGCGTAGCGGTCGTGCCCCTCGATCACGTCGATCAGATCGCGGTAGCCGAAGCCGAGCTGCTCCAGACTTTTTGACGCATTGAAGCGGATATACCAGTTGGGATGATAGAGGTTCCTCTTCAGCACCGCCGCAGTCTCCGCCCCGGGATAGCTCGCCAGTACAAAGGACGCAATGGCTGCATACTCCCAGCGCGCGTTTTCCGAGGGCGTCGCATAGCGCAGCAGATCGGCGTAGGCGGGCGAATAGGGATAGCGGCCAAGATAGCGCAGACAGGCAAAGCGCACCTCGTCGTCCTGCGCGGGATCGTTGAGGAGCGCGTGTATTTTCTCGCAGTATGCGCCGGAGGAAAAGCGGAAATAGTTGAGCAGCGTCACCTGCATCCACGGCTGAAACGCATCAAACGCCTCCCAAAGCGCGTCGGCAAGCTCCCATGTGTCGCCCGTGTAGTTCAGCAAGCCGTCGGAGAGGAGCTTGCTGTGATAATAGAGGCTGCTTGCGTCGATGATCCGCAGCGCACGCACAAGGACGGCGGGATCGCCCGAGGTGTAAAGCGCCTGCATCGCGTTCTCGCGGCAGTAGATGCTCGGCTCGTTCAGCAGTTTGAGCAGCACCTCCTTGAGCGGCGCGTCATCCGCGCCGCCGAGCAGTTGGTATTTCTTGATGATGTAGGGGAAGTACGCCGCCTCGATCTCATCGCGGCGGCAGTAATCCTCTGCCAGCGTGATCGTCACACCGTTAAGCGCCGTCAGATAGGAGCGGGTCAGCTCTGGCCGCCTCACGCACAGGCGCTCCAGCGCGGCGTCAAAGGCCGCCATGCCGTTCACGCGGCGCAGTCTGCGCTCCATGAAGCGCAGATGCCTCTCGCTGACCGCTCCGGTCTCCGCGAGACGGTCAAGCTCCCGCGAGACCGTCAGCTCAAGGCGGATGCCGTCGCGGAAGGACCGATGCTCCCTGCGCCGCGAAAGGAGCGCCGTTGCAATGTTAAAGAGGATCATGCCGGCGCACATACCGAGGTAGATGTAGATCAGAATTTCAACAGGCACCGGCGCTCTCCCCCTTCTCTTTCTTACCGCCAGAGTCTCCGCATCGCATCATACGAAGCCTTCAGCCGTTCGTGATAAGCTACCCTGTTCCCCCAGCCCTCGAGCGCGGCGGGACAGAGCGCCGCGCGCCCCTCGTCCTCGCCGTCTGTCAGGCCCAGGTACATCGTGTCGATGGTGATGTAGTCCACACCGTAGTTTTCATAGTAATCGTCGTGGATGGTCATGCGCGAGGGGTCTGAAAAGTTCAGAAGCTGCCAGGGGAGCTTCAGCTCCACATAGTCGCCCGCAAAGATAAAGTCTGCCAATGAGTTGAAATCGGGCGACGACGGGTTCGCGTTTCCATAGAGCAGCCTGCCCGTTTCGTAAACCTCCGAGCTGGCCTGCCAGTTGCCCGTGAGCAGCGGCGTGGCCGTCTGGAGCATCAATTCGATGGGCTTGAACAGCGGTGTGTCTGCGTCCGGCGGGTCAAGGTATGCATCCTCGTCGTGCGTTTCATGGTAGAACATGGCCCGCAGCACCTCGTAGCGCTCCTGCACCACGAGGCGGCTGTTCTCTCTGCCGTCGATGGCAAGGACGAAATCAACCGCGCGGTCAAAGCGCAGGCCATAGTTTTTGCAGTAGGTGCTGCCGGTCTTGGGCGTGGTGTCGATGGGGATAAACATCCGCTTTTCCCCGTTTGCAAAGCCCTTCTGATAGGCCAGAAGGTAGATATAGCGCTCATCGTACTTCATGGAAAGCGCTCGCTCGCCCGTGTCGAAGAGTTTATCCTCCTCCGTCCACTCCGAGAGGTCGCCGTCCACATAGCAGACGCTTTCCTCCTCGCCGGGGTCGAAGGAAAGCAGGCCGAAATACTGCTCGTTGGTCTGATAGTCGCTCCAGTACGGCGTGCGCTGGAGATTCACCGCGTGCATGGTGTTCCATGTCCGCTTGAACCACTCGTCCTGCCAGGTAAACACACAGCCGCCCGCGCAGCCGGACGTCATAATATCCTCCCAGCATTCCGCAAGGGCCTGCCCCTGCTCCTGCTCGGACATGTGGCCCTGATTGCGGCCGGTGTTCTGGTCCCTCTGCGCCATGCCGCGTCCCGTAGACACACCGAACTCGGAGATGACGACTGGCATTGTATGATGCCGCCGCAGCACGCGCAGATAGGCAAGGTAGGTGTTCACCGCGCCGGTCTCATCGTAGAAGTCCGATCGGCGCAGCACGGAACCAATGGGCGTGCCGGGACCGGTCTCCACACGAGAGATGACGGCCTTGCCGTCCCAGATGGGCGTGCGGTCCATCACCGCGGGGTTGAGGCTATAGTTGAGATAGTCGGGATAGTAGGGATAGACATGGTAGGAGGCAAACTGACCGGCGAGGAAGGCATCCTCAGTGCGGATATGCTCCACATCCACCTGCGCGCACTTCATAAAGAAAGTCGTGATATCCTCCGGGTAGAGGAAGGGGTCGGTGGTCGGCCAGTTGGAAAACGCCACAAGGCGCTGGGTCTTGTAGCGGCGGCTCTCGTATTCAATGATCCGGTCGCCCGCCTGCGCCAGCATAGACTCAAAGGCGGAGGCGTCCTCCGTCGCGGAGAGATACGCGCCCTGATAGGGCGCCATATCGGGATACTTGTGGTCGGTGTAGGCGACGGTCACATCCTCCCACTCCACGCCGAGGATGTAGGCGATGACCCAGCGGGAAACATCCTTATTGTAAAAGCCCGATCCCGTGCCCCGCCCGAGCGAGATCTTCTTGTTGCCGTGCAGAACGTCGACCAGCGTGCGCCCGTCCTCGATAAACGCATCGAGAAAGTCCTTATCGTAGGCGTCGCGGTGGGAATTCTGCACATAGTCGTTGACCCACACGCCGTGGATCAGCCAGAGCGGCTCCTCGCCGTTCTCCTCGCGCAGCGTGTTGTATTCATAGAAGGCATTATAAAAATCGTCATGCAGCGTAATGTAAACGCGTACGGTATTGGCGCCCATCTCCTGCATCTGCCCGAACCAGCGCAGGTAGGTCTCCCTGTCGATGGCGTAGTCCGTCGCCCACTCGCCCGGAAGGCCGACGCCGAGGTTTACGCCCTTAACGATAAACGGCTCGGGACCGCTGCCGCGATCCATGTAAATGCTTTGCGTATCCGTGGTCATAAAGGCCGTCACCGGCTCGTCCGGCTTCAGGTCGATGTACCATCCCAGCCGGTAGCGCGCCGTGTCATAAGCAAGATAGAGCAGGATCAGAGCGGAAAGCGCGATGATAAATTTTTTCACGGCTCCGCCCTCGCTTTCTCAGTGGTTGAATTTCTTATTTCTGGATTCGTGGCTGTATTGGCGCAGAATGTCGATGTGCTCATCCATCCACGCGCCGCGCTCGATGCAGAAGCGCTTCATCTGCGCGACGGCAGCCGCGTGTGAGTGCGGGTTGCGCCACGCGGGGGAGAGCATATCCTTTTCGAGCGTGTAGCCCCAGACGGAGAAGTTGCGCTCGACGGCATCGCCGAGCCACGCGGTAACGTCGTCCATGTAGGTGCAGAGATACTCGTCGCTGAGGATGCCCTGACGCAGCTCGCGGTAGCGGTCGATGACGGCGTTTATGAACTTCTCGTCTTTGCTGAGCATATAGTACCAGACATTGTATTGCAGCTCAAAATGCTGCGGCTCTGTGACCGGATGACTGTAGTTGTCACAGGCGGAGTTGAAGTCCCAGATGCACATTTTGTATTTGCCGCGCACATCCCTGTAGATATAGGTGGAAAGCCAGCCCGCATCATAGTTGCAGGTAAACTCGTTGAGGATAAAGTAGTCCACGAAAGAGCTCATGTCCGCCTGCTCCCACCATGCATAGGGCTCGGTATCATAGTCATAGGAGTAGAGTGACTTTTCAAAGTCGGAGAAATCCTGTGCGATCCACGCCGCGCGCTCCGGCGTAAGCCATTTTGTTCCCGGATAGACGATGTCCATATCCTGCAGATTTCGCAGGGCGTATTGGGAGAAGGTCTCGATGTTTTTGACCTCGTTGCCGCTGCCGCGGTCAAGGCGCAGAGCATAGCTCGTCTGCACCGTGTCCTTCGACGGCTCCGTGAGCTTCAAGCGGGCATCCGCGCCGGAGCTGACAGTCTCCGTCATAACATAAAGCCCCTGATACACTCCGTTGAGCAGTACCTCGCAGAAGCGCACATTCGGCGCGTAGTCCATGATCTCGCCCGCAAGATTGTACCACATATAATTGCGGATGAGCGTCTTATCGAGGTACGGCCCATGCAGCGCCCACTCGTCGAAGGCATCCATCCCCAGCATGGCGACATCGCGCGAGGCCGCACCGTCGTCCGTCAGCGTCTTGACAAGATAGCTGTGCTTATCAAAATAGCGCGAGGAGTTGCCGCGCACGCGAATGTCAATGACACTCTGAAGCGTCGGCGTGTCGGCGGGGTGATTGTTGCCCTCGGCATGATCCACCACCGAGACGGACGCGCGCAGCAGCGTACTGCCGTCTGCGGTCGTGGTGAAAGCATCGTCCTCACGGCCGCTGCCGCCGCTCTGGATGGGAACGCCGGGGATCTCCGCGCCGCCGGTGTCGATGAGAACGAGCGGCAGATGAGAGCAGAGCAGATCTTCTCCGTGGTCGGCACAGGGTGTATAGGCGGGGCGCTCAAGATGCTGATGATAGCGTGGGTGCTCATCGGTCAGCACGGCTGACAGGTTTGTTGCGGATAGGAGAAGCAGCAGCGCACAGGCCGCAAGAGCCATTCGCTTGTATTTCATGTTCGTCTCCGCTCCCCTCTTTCCGGTTTCTCAGTTTGACACCTCGTCGTTCTGCATGACAAGATTGACATAGTCGATGCTTCCCAGCGAATAGATGCTGCCGGGAATGTCCGGCGTTGTCTGCTCCGCGCGGCGCAGGAGCTTTTGCGTGATCTCGTAGATCAGTTCGACCGTATCCTCCGTCGTGTTTTCCACACGCAACGTCGCTTTGGCGCGAAAGAGCTTGTAGACCTGCGCCTTGATCGGCTCCTGCTTGCTACGGTGGGCGCGGATGATGAGCAGCATCCGGTTATCGCTCTTGATGCAGCCGAGCAGCAGGATCACCGCGAAGGTCACGGCGCTGCCGATGCAGGCCACGGCATAGTCGCCCACGCCGCAGCAGATGCCGACAATGATGGACCAAAAAATATAAACCGTATCGCGCGAGTCCTTGATGGCGGTGCGGAAGCGGACGATGGACAGCGCGCCCACCATACCGAGAGACAGCGCGATGTTGTTGCCGATGACGGTCATGACCGTCCCCGTCAGCACCGCGAGAATGACGAGTGAGGCGTTGAACTTGCGGCTGTAGATCGTCCCGCGGTGGGAGATGGCGTAGGACAGGAAGATAAAAAAGCCCAGCACGGCGGCAAGGACGATATTGAGCAGAATATCCTCCCACGACATATCGCGGGGTGTGGTAAAAAGGTTCAGGATCTGTTGTCTCATGGTGTTTTCCTCCTATAGCCTCGTCTGACATCCGTTTTGGCGGGCAAGCACATATTTGCTGACAGAAAGCTCACTGCGGTCCACGCTGTTGATCAGCTCGCGAAGATAATCGAGCAGAAAGCCGTTGTACTTGACCTCAAGCACCACGCAGTACGGATCGAGCACGGGGTTCATGTTCAGCCGCGGCGAAAAGAGGTCGAAGCAGCTCTCGACGGAAACAATGCGGCTGTCAAAGGTAATGCGTATTTTGTTCTCCTTGGCGATAAATGCCTTGCGGTCGTATTCTACGATCGTTTTGGGGCGATAGCACCGGCTGTGCATCAGCGCGTAGCACTCCGCGGCAAAAGACTCCGAATACCGCAGCAGCGGCGCGTAGTCGCCGCGCGTGAGCGCTTGGGCATCCTCCCGTGTCACGCGCAGAGAGCGCTTGAGCTGACTTGCGCCCTGCTTCTGCTTCATCTCCAGCATGGCGAAGTCTGCCGCCGGATCATAGCAGCGCAGGCGCAGCTTGCGCCGCAGCTCTACGCCCGCAGCCTTTTCGCGGAAGTCCCTGTCGTCGAGCGTATCGAAGTAAAGTGAGCGGACAGGGTAGCCGCTTATGCCGTTGTGCGGGTCCTCGTGCATGACCTGCGCGAGCCGATGGCAGGCTTGCAGCGCCTCCGGCAGCGAGATCAGATATTTCTTTTCCTCGCGGAACACGCGGTTCACCGATGCTCCCTCCTTTCGCAGAGAAAGAAACTGACCGCAGTCCTGCTAAGGCAATACCGCAGCTTTCACTGCGCGGTGTTGCCTTAAGAGTGCGGTCGGTCGATCATAGGGGCTCTTCCGCTCAGGCATATGGCCCTGCAGCATAGTCTTTCGACGATTTTCCATCTTAAATGATTATACAGGGCTGCGCCGCATAAGTAAAGTCCTTTCTGGCATTTCCGGCATTTGGCGTGTGCCGTCGCTTGTGCGGCGGAAGTCCTCTCGTGCGCGGGAACCGGATAGGATCACCTCACGAAATAATTATAACACAGCCATGAGTAAAACGCAGGAAATGCAGTAATTGCAATGGTTCCCGGTCATGGCTGTTGGACTTATGCCAATGAGGGGATTTTACTTTGCCTTGGCCTTGGATTTCTTCTGCTTGGCTTTCTTGGAGTTGCTGCTCTCAGGGTTTGCTTTTTGCTCAGGTTCCACATTGTCATTTGTATCAGCACCGGAAATCCCTGCTTCGGAGAGGGAAGATGTGGGCTGTTCATCCCAGATAACCTGTTCAACTTTTCCCATTGTAGGCTGAGGTTCGGCCTGCTTACTGTCTGTGGCGGGTTCACCAGTTGTATCAGCAAGCAGCTCATCAAGTCGATCCACTACTTCCGCAGGAACAGCAACCACAGCGGGGAAGATGGAATCGAGATTACTCAGTCCTCCTTCGGGAACTGTGTCTCCTGCGGGTTCTGCTGTGTCTGCTGTGCTGCCTTCACCATGATCTCTGTGATCAGGGCTTCCAGCCTTCTGTACAGACATTTCATCAGCAATGCCAGCAGTGCCGCTGTCAGCATCAGAAATATGGCTATCAGCAGCACCGACTGTGCCACCACTCTCTGCCTGATCTCCTCCAGGAGCATCATCACCGCCGGTTCCACTGTCATCCTCCTTGTCTGTGTCCTCCTTTGTCATGTCGATGCCGCCAACCCTTCCGAGTGCCGCTTCCGCGTGCCATTCCGAGTGCCGGCGGCACACGGAATCTGTCCATGACGCAGTTTTTCTCAACCTGCCCCGCAAAAGATGCAAAAAATCCGGTATCGCTCCAAACGGAACAATACCGGATTTTTGTCTGTTTTCAGCCAATGATGTCTGCAAACGCAGTTACATCAAAGGTTTGCAAGCTTCAAGCCGCTTTGTGAACGCTCAAAAGATCGCTCACATTTCCTTTATCGCAGCCTGCGCGGCGGCGAGACGGGCGATGGGCACACGGAACGGGGAGCAGGAAACATAGTCCAGACCGACCTTGTGGCAGAACTCGACGGAAGCGGGATCGCCGCCGTGCTCGCCGCAGATGCCGAGGTGGATGTCTGGATTGGACTCACGGCCCATGGTAGCGGCCATCTTCACGAGCTTGCCCACGCCGACCTGATCGAGCTTGGCGAACGGGTCGTTCTCGTAGATCTTCTTGTCGTAGTACGCGCCGAGGAACTTGCCGGCGTCGTCGCGGCTGAAGCCGAAGGTCATCTGGGTCAGGTCGTTGGTGCCGAAGGAGAAGAAGTCCGCTTCCTTGGCGATCTCGTCCGCGGTCAGAGCGGCGCGCGGGATCTCGATCATGGTACCGACCTTATACTTCATGTCGGACTTGACGGAGGAGATGATCTCGTCCGCGGTCTTGACGACGACGTCCTTGACGTACTTGAGCTCCCTGACCTCGCCGACGAGCGGGATCATGATCTCGGGCACGATGTGCCAATCGGGATGCTTGGCGTTGACATTGAGCGCAGCCTTGATGACCGCGCGGGTCTGCATCGCGGCGATCTCGGGGAAGGTGACGGCCAGGCGGCAGCCGCGGTGACCCATCATCGGGTTGAACTCATGCAGGGAGGCGATGATGTTCTTGATCTCGGCAACGCTCTTGCCCATATCCTTGGCGAGCAGCTCGATGTCGGCCTCCTCGGTGGGGACGAACTCGTGCAGCGGGGGATCGAGGAAGCGAACGGTCATCGGACGGCCCTCGAGCGCGATATACATGGCCTCGAAGTCGCCCTGCTGCATCGGCTCGAGCTTGGCGAGCGCCTTCTCACGCTGCTCGAGCGTGTCGGCGCAGATCATCTCGCGGATGGCGGGAATACGGTCAGCCTCAAAGAACATATGCTCGGTGCGGCAGAGGCCGATGCCCTCGGCGCCGAACTTGACCGCCTGCGCGGTATCGTGCGGGTTATCGGCGTTGGTGCGGACGCCCAGACGGCGATACTTGTCCGCCCAGCCCATGACGCGGCCGAACTCGCCGCCGATGGAGGCGTCGACCGTGGGGACTGCGCCGTCGTAGATGTTGCCGGTGGAGCCGTCGATGGAGAGCCAATCGCCCTCGTGGTAGACCTTGCCGGCGAGCTCGAACTGCTTGTTCTCCTCATCCATCTTGATGTCGCCGCAGCCGGAGACACAGCACTTGCCCATGCCGCGCGCCACGACGGCCGCGTGGGAGGTCATGCCGCCGCGGACGGTCAGGATGCCCTGAGAGGCCTTCATGCCCTCAATGTCCTCGGGAGAGGTCTCGAGACGGACGAGCACGACCTTCTCGCCGCGCTCCTTCCACGCCTTGGCGTCCTCGGCGGAGAAGACGATCTTGCCGCAGGCCGCGCCGGGAGAGGCGGGCAGCGCCTTGCCGATAACGGGGGTCTTCTTGAGCACCTCGGTATCGAACTGGGGATGGAGCAGAGTGTCGAGAGAGCGGGGCTCAATCATGGCGACGGCCTTCTTCTCGTCGATCATGCCCTCGTCCACGAGGTCGCAGGCGATCTTGAGAGCGGCGGCGGGGGTGCGCTTGCCGTTACGGGTCTGGAGCATATAGAGCTTGCCGTGCTCGACGGTGAACTCCATATCCTGCATATCGCGGTAATGATCCTCAAGGATCTTGCAGACGTCCTCGAACTGCTTGAAGGCCTCGGGGAACTTCTCGGCCATCTCGGCAATGGGCATTGGGGTGCGGACGCCGGCAACGACGTCCTCGCCCTGCGCGTTGGTCAGGAACTCGCCCATGAGCTTCTTCTCGCCGGTGGCGGGGTTGCGGGTGAAGGCAACGCCGGTGCCGCAGTCGTCGCCCATGTTGCCGAACGCCATGGACTGGACGTTGACGGCGGTGCCCCAGGAGTAGGGGATATCATTGTCGCGGCGATAGACGTTCGCGCGGGGGTTGTCCCAGCTGCGGAAGACCGCCTTGATCGCGCCCATGAGCTGCTCCTTCGGGTCGGTGGGGAAGTCCTCGCCGATCTTGGCCTTGTACTCGGCCTTGAACTGGCCCGCGAGCTCCTTGAGATCGTCGGCGGTCAGCTCGACGTCGAGGGTAACGCCCTTCTTTTCCTTCATCTGGTCGATGAGCTGCTCGAAATACTTCTTGCCGACCTCCATAACAACGTCGGAATACATCTGGATGAAGCGGCGGTAGCAGTCCCACGCCCAGCGGGGATTGTTGGACTTCTCGGCGATGACGTTCACAACGTCCTCATTGAGGCCGAGGTTCAGGATGGTATCCATCATGCCGGGCATGGACGCGCGCGCGCCGGAACGGACGGAAACGAGCAGAGGATTGTGGAGGTCGCCGAACTTCTTGCCGGTGATCTTCTCCATCTTTTCCACATACTCCATGATCTCGGCGAAGATCTCGTCGTTGATCTGGCGGCCGTCCTCATAATACTGGGTGCAGGCCTCGGTGGTGATGGTGAAGCCCTGCGGGACCGGCAGGCCGATGTTGGTCATCTCGGCCAGGTTCGCGCCCTTACCGCCGAGCAGCTCGCGCATATTGGCGTTGCCCTCGGTAAACAGGTAACAATACTTTTTGCTCATAATGTTCCTCCAATTTACAAAGTATCTATGGTTTTTGATCCCAATCGTTCATAAGCTTTTATATTATAGACAGGTTTTTCCAAACTTGCAAGAAATTCCACCGAAAAAATTCAAAAATGTTTTATAGATTTTCTCTTTCAGTCGTGCATTTCCCCATAACTTTTCTTGCACTCCGTGTTTTTTTGCGTTATACTGTATGTTGTAGTTATATTGTCCGGAGGAGCGCATGGAGCTGTCGGCCTTTGCAAAAACGAATACCGCCGCGCGTCTCCGCGCCGCCGCGAGCCGCGGCGCGCTGAGCCACGCGCTCATCCTCTCGGGAGCGGGCGACCGGAGCGCCGCGGCGCATTACGCCGCTGCCGCGCTGGAGTGTACCGGTACGGACAAGCCCTGTCTGGTCTGCGCGCACTGCCGCAAAGTGCTCGCGGACATCCATCCCGACGTCCTCACCGTGCGCGACGACGAGCACGCCGAGCTGAGCGTGGACGTCATCCGCGGCGTGCGGACGGACGCCTTCATCCGCCCGAACGAGGGCGCGTGCAAGGTCTACATCTTCCCCGACTGCACGCGGCTGAACGAAAAGGATCAGAATGTGCTGCTCAAGACCGTGGAGGAGGGGCCGCCCTACGCCGCCTTTCTTTTCTGCGCGGAGAACGCAAGCGTTCTGCTGCCCACCATCCGCTCGCGCTGCGTGGAGGTCAAGCTCCCGCCGGCGGGGACCGTCGGCGAGGACGACGAGCGCACGCGCGAGCTGCTCCGCCTGATCGCCGAGGGCCGCGCCGCCGCGCGCGCCGCCTTTCTGCTGAAGCTGGAAACCGCCAAGGCGACCCGCGAGGAGCTTGCCGCGCTCTTTGAGGGCGCGCGCGTGATCCTCGCCGACGCGCTCTGCACGCTCTGCGGCGCGCCCCCCGCCGAGCCGCGCGACGAGCAGGCGCTGCGCGCCGTGCTCGGCTCCCGCTTGACAAAAGCACAGATCCTCGGCACAATAGAGCTGCTGGAGACCTATCGAAACCATTGTGAATATAATGTCGGCGTCGGCCCGCTGCTCGGCGGCCTCGCCGTTGAATTGGAGGAGATCCTTTGACTGAAGTGATTGGCGTCCGCTTTCGCGGCGGCTGCAAGGAGTATTATTTCGACCCGCACGGCATCGCCGTGGAGGCGGGTCAGTTCGTCATCGTCGAGACGGCGCAGGGCACCGAATACGCCCAGTGCCTGACCGGCAACCACGAGGTGGACGACGGCGCGGTCGTCCGTCCTCTGCGCGCTCTCGTGCGCATCGCGACGGAAAACGACCGCCGCACGATGGAGTACAACCGTCAGCGCGAGAAGGAAGCCTTCGGCATCTGCCAGCGGAAGATCGCCGAGCGCGGGCTGGACATGAAGCTCGTGCGCGTGGAGTGCAGCTTTGACGGCAGCAAGATCGTGTTCTTCTTCACCTCCGAGGGGCGCGTGGACTTCCGCGAGCTCGTGCGCGACCTCGCGGGCGTGTTCCGCGCGCGCATCGAGCTGCGTCAGATCGGCGTGCGCGACGAGGCCAAAATGCTCGGCGGCCTCGGCATCTGCGGCCGTCCGTTCTGCTGCGCGCAGTTTCTGGACGATTTTGTGCCCGTGTCCATCAAGATGGCCAAGACACAGAATCTCAGCCTGAATCCTACGAAAATTTCCGGCGCGTGCGGCCGCCTCATGTGCTGCCTGAAGTACGAGCAGGCGGCCTACGAGGACGCCGTGAAGCGGATGCCCAAGAACGATTCCTTCGTTCTCACACCCGACGGCCCCGGCAACGTCAGCGCCGTGAACCTCGTGCGCGAGATGGTCAGCGTCCGACTGGACGACTCGTCCGAGGGGCAGAAGAGCTATCACGGCTGCGAGATCCGTGTGCTGCGCAACGGCAAGGGCTCGCGCGAGGGCATCGAGATCCCCGCCGAGCGCCCCGCCCGCTTCGTAAAGCAGGACGCGGAGAGCGAGCTGGATGCCGTTCCCTCGCCCGTGTTCCGCGCGCTGGAGCTCTCCGAGCCCGATGCTCCCGCTGTGCCGGAAACGCCTGCCGCCGAGGAGAGCGGTGAGAAGCGTGAGCGCCGTCGCCGCGGGGGACGCGGACGCCGAGGCGGCCGCGGACGCGGTGGAGAGGGCCGCACCGAAGCAAAGCCGGAGGCCGCCGAGGGCGGCGGCAAGGAAAAGTGTCCCGAAAGGAACGCGGAAAGGCCCGCCGACAAGGGCGGCGAGCGCCGCAGACCGACCGAGCGCCGGGAGGGTGAGAAAAAGTCTCCTGTCCCCTCTGCCGAAAGGAAGCCCGCCGAGGGCGGCGAGGGCGAAAAGAGCGCGCGCCGCCGGCATCATCGCGGCGGACGCGGACGCCGGGGCGGCCGCGGCGGAAGCGGCGGCGGAGCACCGGGCGCAGCGCCGAGCGCGGAATAAAGTCAAGAAACGGGAGCCGCTTTTCCCTGCGGTTCCCGTTTTTTCGTGGGTTTTTTGCGCGGAGCGTGTATGATAGAGCAAACGGCTTTCACAGGGAGGTGGGCAGATGCACGAGCAGGAGGTCCTGGCGCTTCTTCGCGCCGGGGATGAACGCGGCGCGGAGGCGCTGCTGCGCCACTACGCGCCGCTGATGCGCTACATCATCGCACCCATCGTGCCGGACGCGCAGGACCGCGAGGAGTGCCTTTCCGACGCCGCGCTGCGCGTGTGGGAGAAATTCGGGACCTACGATCCCGCGCGCGGCTCGTGGACGGCATGGCTCACGGCGCTCACGCGCAACACCGCGCTCAACCGCGCGCGGAAAAAGTCCGGCGGCAGCGAGGAGCTTTCGGGCGACCTGCCCTCCGCCGAGCCGACGCCCGAGGAGCGGCTCTTGCAGCAGGAGCGCCGACAGGCGCTCGAGCGCGCGCTGACCGCGCTGCCGCAGCGGGACCGGCTGCTCTTTTACCGCAAGTATTACTACCGCCAGTCCACCGCGCAGATCGCCGCGGAGCTGGGAACGACGGAGCGCGCTGTGGAGGGGCGGCTCTACCGCATCAAAAAGGCATTGCGCAAGGCGCTGGGAGGTGACGACGCATGAACGACCGCGAATTTGACGCTCTGCTGGAGTCCGCCGCGCCCGAGCTTCCGCCCGACGACGTCGCACGGGACGTCACGCCGTGGCGCCGCGCGATCGGAAATATTCTCGGCGGCAGCGCTCTGTGCTCCATCACGCTCAACTTTTTCTGCCTGAACTATCTGCTGCCGACCATCGGCGTGATCCTGCAGCTGCTTGGCTTCCGTCCGCTGCGGCGGGAGAACGGTTGGTTCCACGCGTGCTGGCTGCTCGCCGTGCTGCGCGCGGCGCTGTTCCTGCCCTGCATCGTTCTCAACGCGACAATCTATTCCAACGCCGTATACGCCTCCTCCGTGGGGACGGCGCTGACCTATGCCATGCTCGCGGTGCAGATGCTGCTCTTCTTCTGCTTCTGGCAGGCATTGCGCACAATGCAGAAAAAGGCGGGGGCAGGAGGGGGCGCCGCCCCCGCAGCCGCGCTGCTCATTTGGTATGCGGCGGTCCTCACGCTGGCCTATGTCCAATACAGCGGTCTGCTGCTCGGCCTTGCGATGCTCGGCTGCTATATTCTCATTCTGCGCAGCCTCTTCCGTCTCTCCCGTGAGATGGAGGAGAGCGGCTACGCGCTCACGCCCGCGCCGGTGCGCCTTTCGGACGGAGCTCTGGTCAAGTCTCTGGTATCGCTGCTCGCCCTCGGCGTCGCCTGCGGCTATCTGTTCTTCGGCGGCTACCGCATGGACTGGCAGCCAAAGAGCGACAGTCTCAGCGCCGAGGCCGCCGAGCTCCGCGCGGAGCTGCTTGCTCTTGGCTATCCCGAGGACGCGCTGAACGACCTCAGCGAGGACGATCTGCTTGCCTGCCGCGGCGCGACGCTCGTCGTAGTGCACGAGGCGGATAAGCCGATGAACGGCGGCCGCGAGGTGCGCGAGGACTTCGGCAGCTCGACGCACATCTCGACCGTCTACGATGTCAGGGAGCTGCACTTCACCGACGTCGCCGTGCGGCTGCCCGGCGAAGCGGAGCGCTGGCGCGTCCTCCACCACTTCCGCTGGACGGAGGAGGTGAAATTCCGCGGCACGGAGCTCGTCCGTCTCTGGCCCGCCTACTATCAGGACAACAGCTGGCGTCCCGGCGGCGGTGCGCCGACGGGCCGCGTGCTCTACGATGACGCAGAGGGGAATGCCTACGCCGCGCCCTGTGCCTCCCTTACCGTCGAGCGCTACACGGTGACCAACTGGTTCGGAAGGACCTATCACCTGGAGGATATTTCCGCCGAATTCTCCCTGCCCTCGCGCGGGAAAAATCGGCGCGGCTATGTCGCCTATAGCACCGAGGAGACAGACGGTGAGACGACCTTCCTCGCCTCGCGGAGCAACTACACGCATCAGGAGAGCCGCCTCCAGTACCCCGTCCAGACCGCGAAGGATTATAGCGGCTGGGGAGACGGCCCCGTCTTCCGCCGCGCGCAGAGCGCTCTGCAATTCTCCATACTGGACGACGGCAGTATCGACCTGTGGAACTACGAACCATAAGAAAAGCGGCTTGCAGCGATGCAAGCCGCTTTTCCTCCATGGGCAGGCAAATCGTGTGCTGCGCGAAAGGCGTTGCTTTTTCCCGCAGCTGTGGTATACTGGGGAGCGAAAAAAAGAAACCGACAGGAAAGGGCTTCCCATGCAGAAATTCGACCATGTGCTGCTCGCCAGCGACTTTGACAACACGCTCGTCTACACCCAGTCCGCGCTCGACAACGGCACCGACATCCCGCCCATGTGTCCGCGCAACCGCGAGGCGCTGGACTACTTCATCCAAAACGGCGGCCTGTTCGCCATCTCCACCGGCCGCGCGCTGCCCGCGTTCATGGACTACGCCAAGGACGTGCCGATGAGCGCGCCGTGCGTCATCGCCAACGGCGCGGCGATCTATGATTTCCGCACGAACGAATACCTCTACACCGCCTTCCTCGGCAAGGCCATCTACGACCACATGGCTGAGGTGCTCGCGCGGTTCCCGACGCTCGCCTTCGAGGTCTACCATGACGACTGCCGCATCCACGCGATGAATCCCAACCGCTACATCCGCAACCACGAGCATCTGACCCGCTCGCCCGTGCAGGTGGTGGAGCGCTTCGCCGACATTGATCTGCCCATCATCAAGATCCTTTTTGAAGAGGACTTTCCGGTGCTCGATGCCGTGCGGACCTTCATCCTCTCGCGCCCGTGGGGTCGGGAGTATGAGCTGATCTACTCCAACGAGCATCTGCTCGAGCTGACCGCCGCCGGCGCGACCAAGGGCGGCATGATCCTACGGCTCGCGTCGCTCCTCGGCGTGGCGCGCAAGGACATCTACTGCATCGGCGACCACAAAAACGATATTCCGATGCTGGAAGTCTCCGCCGTGCCCTTCGCGCCCGCGAACGCCATTCCCGCCGTACACGAGTTCGGCGCGCACATCGTCTCGCATTGCAGCGACGGTGCGGTGGCCGACGTGGTGGAGTATCTGGATAATATCTATTGAAAAATCTTCAAAGGGGGCTATTCTTACCGTAAGAATAGCCCCCAGTCTGTCGAAAAAGAAAAGCTGTCCGTCGGACAGCTTTTCTTTGTTATCGGGTAGAGGTTATTCCGCTTCCTGCATGGCCTTCGCGGCGGCAACGGCCTTCTCCTGCGCGTCGGCAGAGCACTGCTCATAGCGCACGAAGTGCATGGTGAAGGAGCCGCGGGATTGGGTCATGGAGCGCAGGTCGATGGCGTAGCTCATCAGCTCGGCCTCGGGGCACTCGGCCTCGATGATCTGCTCACCGTCGCCGGTCGGGGTCATGCCCATGACGCGGCCGCGGCGCTTGTTGAGGTCGCCGAGGATATCGCCCATGTACTGATCGGGCACGGTGACCTTCAGCTCGCACACAGGCTCGAGCAGAACGGGGGACGCCTCGGGCATTGCGGCCTTGTAGGCAAGGTTCGCGGCGGTCTTGAACGCGATTTCGGAGGAGTCGACCGGGTGGTAGGAGCCATCGTAGAGCACGCACTTGAGGTTGACGACCGGATAGCCGGCGAGCGGGCCGTGGAGCACGGCTTCGCGCAGGCCCTTTTCCACGGCGGGGAAGAAGTTCTTGGGCACGCTGCCGCCGAACACTTCCTCGGCGAAGACCATCTCTTCGCTCTCCTCGTTGGGCTCGAAGCGGACCCAGACATCACCGAACTGGCCGCTGCCGCCGGTCTGCTTCTTATGACGGCCCTGCTTCTGCACGGTCTTGCGGATCTTTTCACGGTAGGGCACGCGCGGGGTGTCGAGCTCGGCGTCCACGCCGAAGCGGGTCTTGAGCTTGCTCACGAGCACGTCGATCTGAATGTCGCCCGCGCCGGAGACGACCATCTGATGGGTCTCGGCGTTGTTGACGACGGTAAAGGTCGGGTCTTCCTCGTTCAGACGGTTGAGGCCGGTGCCGAGCTTTTCCTCCTGGCCGCGGGTCTTGGGCGCGATGGCGCGGGAGTAGCAGGGCTCGGCGTAGGGCATACCCGCCAGCTTGACGATGCTCTTCGGGTCGCAGAGGGTGTCGCCGGTCTTGACGCGGTCCATCTTGGCGATGGCGCCGATGTCGCCGCAGCAGATCTCCTTGACCTCCTCGTTCTTCTTGCCCTTGAGGGTGTAGAGACGGCCGAGCTTTTCGGTGTTGCCGGTGGTGGTGTCGTAGAGGGACATATCGCCGGTGATCTTGCCGCGGACGACCTTGACCAGAGAGAACTTACCGTACTGGTCGGAAACGGTCTTGAAGACGATGGCGGCGGTGGCGCCGTTTTCATCGTGAGCGACCTCGACGGCGTTGCCGTCGTCGTCCTGCGCGGCCTCGGCGGGCATATCGGTGGCGACGGGAACGAGATCGAGCACGGTCTGCATCAGCATATCGACGCCGAGACCGGAGATGGCGCTGCCGCAGAGCACGGGAGCGACGCTGCCGTCGCGCACGCCGAGCTTGAGGCCCTTGGCGATCTCCTCGGCGGAGAGCTCCATGGTCTCGAAGAACTTTTCCATCAGCTCCTCATCGGCGCCGGCGGCGGCTTCCATCAGCTCGGCACGCAGAGCCTCGACCTCGTCGGCGATGTCGGCGGGAATGGCGCACTCGGCAGCCTTGCCGCCCTTGACCTCATAGGCCTTGTTGTGCAGCAGGTCAACGATGCCGGTGACCTTCTTGCTGCCGTCGATGATGGGGGCGACGATGGGCGCGACGGCGGTGCCGAACTTGCCCTTGAGGGCGTCGAAGCAGGCGTTGTAGTCGCTGTTCTCCTCGTCGGTGCGGTTGATGAAGATCATGCGGGGCTTATTGCCGAGCATCTTCCAGGCGCGCTCCGCGCCGACGCTCAGGCCGTCCTTCGCGCCGCAGACCAGCACGGCACACTCGGCCGCGCGGATACCGGAGAGAACTTCGCCGGCGAAGTCAAAGTTGCCCGGAGTGTCGAGCACGTTGATCTTCACGTTCTTGTACTTCACGGGGGCAACGGCGAGGGAGATGGAGATGTTTCTCTTGATCTCTTCCGCGTCGTAGTCGCAGGTGGTGTTGCCGTCGGTGACCTTGCCGAAGCGGTCGGTGCCGCCGGTCATGAACAGCATACTCTCAGCGAGGGTGGTCTTGCCGCTTCCGCCATGGCCGAGCAGCACGATATTGCGAATGTCTTTTGCACTCATAGGGGTTCATGTCTCCTTCCAGATCGTAATTCCCTTGCGGGAAGTCACTTCAACAGCTCAATTATATAATATTCTTTCCGTCAATACAACTATTGTAATTTTAGAAGTTTGATAGCCATTTTTGCTAAAAATGCTCAATAACGGTCCGCCCAGAAGCCCTCGATGAGCGCCGCGAGCGCCCAAAGGAGCAGATAGAGCAGCATCGAGACCGGTGTGAGCGCGCTGTACGCGCCGACAAAGGTGAGGTAAAACGCCAGCAGCGCGGACACGGCGCTGCTCCCGAGCGAGAGCACGGCGGCCACGCGCACGGCGTGGACCAGACGCTTGCTGCCGACGGCGATCTCGGCGTAGGGCATCAGCCCCTCGCGGTAGAGCAGCGCGTAGGGATGCTCGCCGTCCTTCTCCGAGAGCGCAAGGCGCGTGGAGATGGTGGGATAGACCGCGCGGGCGTCGGTGCCGAACTTGCGCTTCAAAAGCGCGGGCGTGATGCTGCCGTCGCGCACGGCGAGCACGGGCGTGATGCGGCTGCGCTTGAGCGCGTGGAGCGCCCAGTCCACATTCTCCGCCGCCGTGTACTTGACGGCAAAAACGGCGATGAGCGTGCCGTCCACGGCGAGGAACGCGCCGGTCTTGAGGCTCAGGCCGCCGGGCATCGTGACGTGCATCTTGCGGCAGAAGGCGGCGGTGCCGAAGAGCACCGTTTCGCCGTGGATAAGGCCGGAGACGCCGCCCTCCTCATAAAAGCTCAGATTGTCGAGCGGCTCGAGTCTTCCGCCCTCGCCCTCCAAAAGCGTGTCGAACAGGCGGCTCAGGCCGCTTTGCGAGGCGTGCGCCATCGTGGCGGCGTAGGAGATGACCTTGCCGCTCTCCTCGCCGTAGATCTTCAGCCCGTTCAGGCTGACCGTTCCCGGCGGGAACAGGTCGGTGTCGGTGAGGATGACACAGTTGCTGCGGCGCAGGCGGTCCGCGCCGACATAGCCCGCCAGCGCGCTGCCGGACTTAACGAAGCGCTTCGTCAGCCGGCGCAGCGGCAGAGAATAGCACAGCGGAAAGGCAAGCATATTGATCGCCGTGAGCAGCACGCCCCAGTTCCAGAGGAACAGCAGCCGCTCCCCGCGCCGCAGCGTGGAGAGCACGGCAAATACGAGCGAGGCGGCAAGCAGTACGGGCAGCAGCACGCCCTGCCAGTGCGAGGCGGCGTCCTCACGCTGCGCGCAGCGCGAAAAGCCCTGCGCGCTGCCGCGGCGCTTGGCGGCTCCGCCCGCGGTGACGGTGACGAGATAGTCCGGCTCGCCGACCGCGGCAACGCGGAAGGTATCGTACATCGCGCCGAAGAGCAGCGCGCGCCCGAGCAGGGCGCAGCTCATGCCGAGCATGGCGACGGCGTGGAACGGGACCGCGAGCGCGGCGCGCGCGGGCAGGAAAAAGTCGAGCGCCGTGTCCGCCAGCGTGACGGCGCAGGCGAGCGAGGAGAGCAGCTCATAGGTGACTGTCCTCGCGCGGAGCTGCTCGAAGGCATAAACGAACACGTCGCGTCCGAGGACGCAGACAAGTAGCTCGGCAATGAAGAACGGCAGGCAGCTGAGCAGCCTTTCCTCGGCGAACAGCGCAGGCATGACGCCGAAATGGTCGAGCAGCAGCGCGAGCCACGAGAGCGCGGTGACGAGCAGCGCGGCCTGCGCGCTGCGCAGGCCCATGCGCGCGTCGTCGCGGTAGTCGGCGGCCAACTCGCCCGCGTCCGGCTCGGGGGTGTCGTCCCGCTCACCGAAATCCTCGGTAAAGAAGTCCTCCGGCTCGTCGGGCTCCTCCTGCGGCGGCTCCTCCCCGGACTCGTCGGAATAAAGCCGTTCGGTGTCGCGCAGCCTTCTACGCGAGAAAAGTCCGCGGCGCTTCGGCGGCAGAAGCTCGATCGGCTCCTCCGCCTCCTCGTCGAGCACGGACTGCACGGTGCTCTCGAGCACCTCCTGCAGGCTCACGGTGTCCTGCGCGGGCTCCGCAGCCGACGGCCCCTCCGGCGGCGCGGACGGCTGCGGCTCCGGCGGCTCCGCGGCGGGCGCGGCGGTTTTTCCGATCCGCACGGCGGGCCGCGGCTCGGGCAGCCCGACGTCCTCCGGCTCTGCGGCGGCTTCGGCGCCGTCCTCCCGGGAGCCGAACTCCGCCAGAATGCTCTCGAGCGTCAGGTCCGCATCGTCCGACGCGCTGCGGGCCGCGCCGCGCAGCAAAAGCTCGGACTCGGCGAGCGTTTGTTCAAATTCTTGATCCTTTTTGTGATCCATGGAAGACCTCGTGAATGGCGGCGCGCGTCAGCCAAGGCGCTGACGCACGGCCTCGTAGAGCAGAATGGCGGCGGCGGCGGAAGCGTTGAGCGAGGAGATGCGGCCCTTCATCGGGATGCTGACGAGGAAGTCGCAGCCCTCGCGCACAAGCCGGCCCATGCCGTCGCCCTCGCTGCCGATGACGATGGCGGCAGGGCCCTTGAGGTCGGCCTCGTACAGGCTCGTGGTCCCCTCGGCGGCGGTGCCGAAGATCCACACGCCCTGCTGCTGCAGCTCCTTCAAAAGCGCCGGAATGTTCGGCACGCGCGCGACGGGCAGATAGCTCACCGCGCCCGCGCTCGTCTTGCCGACGATGCTCGTCAAGCCCGCGCTGCGGCGCTTGGGGATGATGACGCCGTGCGCGCCCGCGCACTCCGCCGTGCGGATGATGGCGCCGAGGTTGTGCGGGTCGCTGATCTCGTCGCACACCACGAGCAGAGGGGCCTCCCCACGCTCACGGGCGGCGGAGAGGATGTCCTCCACGCTCGCATACTCGCGCACGGCGGCAAGGGCGATGACGCCCTGGTGCGCCTTCGTCGCGCTCATGTAGTCGAGCTTGCGGCGGTCGGCCTCGACCACCACCACGCCCGCCGCGCGGGCGGTGGAGGCGATGTGCCCGAGCGTTTTGTCCGTCTCGCCGCGGGCGATGAAGATCTTATCAATGGGCGTGCCGGCGCGCAGCGCCTCGGTCACGGCGTTGCGTCCCTCGATGAGGCCGTCCGCCTCGGCGTCGCGCTCGCGCACGGGGACCCTTTCCTCCGCTCTGCGCTCGCGCGGAAAGCGCTTTTCCGTGTGGTCGTCCGCGCCGCGCGGCCCGCGCTTTTCTTCGTATTCCTTCGACATAAACCGATCCTCCCGGTCAAAATTCGTATACATAATACATTATAGCACAACAGGCGAATAAGATAAAGAGGGAAGCGGACAAAAATTCACCGAAAATTCATACCGCGGCGCTTGTGAAACGAGGAGGGGTATGCTAAAATACCATATAATTAACTTGGCAAGCTGTCGCCTGTGCCCGCGCAGGGCCGCAGGCGGAAAGGAACGCAGATACATGGATCAGAACGACAAGAACAAAAGCAACAAGAACAACGACCGCCGCAGGGGCGTGCTGTCGCTGCTCATCTGGGCGCTGGTGCTGACCATCGGCTTCAACTATCTCCTCTCGGCGATGGACACGAAGAAGCTGGCGGAGAGCACCTGCGAGATCCGCTACGACGAATTTCTCGACCTTGTCCGCGACGGCAAGGTCAAGGAGGTCGAGATCGCGGACCGCACGCTCAACATCACGCCTGTGGACGGCTTCACCTACACCGACGCGGACGGCAAGACCTACTCAGGGGACTTCCAGCTCTTCACCACGCAGATCAACGACCCTGAGCTGCGGTCGTTCCTGGATGAAAACGGCGTGGAGTTCGGCAAGCCCTACAAGGCGGAGACCTCGTATCTCGAGATCATCATGCTCAACTACGTCCTGCCCACGGCGCTGATGGTCGGCGCGTTCATCCTGATGATGCGCTTCATCAGCAAAAAGACCGGGGGCGGCGGCTTCGGCGGCCTCGGCAGCGTCGGCAAGTCCAACGCGAAGGTCTATATGGAAAAATCCACCGGCGTCACCTTTGCTGACGTCGCCGGTCAGGACGAGGCGAAAGAATCCCTCGTCGAGATCATCGACTTCCTGCACAATCCCCAGAAGTATACCGACATCGGCGCGAAGCTGCCGCGCGGCGCGCTGCTCGTCGGCCCTCCGGGCACGGGCAAAACGCTGCTCGCCAAGGCGGTCGCGGGTGAAGCGAACGTGCCGTTCTTCTCCATCTCCGGCTCCGGCTTTGTGGAGATGTTCGTGGGCGTCGGCGCGAGCCGCGTGCGCGACCTCTTTGCCGAGGCCTCGAAGGTAGCGCCCTGCATCATCTTCATCGACGAGATCGACGCCATCGGCAAGACGCGTGACACGCGCTTCGGCGGCAACGACGAGCGTGAGCAGACGCTCAACCAGCTGCTCGCCGAGATGGACGGCTTCGACCCCGGCAAGGGCATCATCGTCCTCGCGGCCACCAACCGCCCCGAGGTACTCGATCAGGCGCTGCTGCGCCCGGGCCGCTTCGACCGCCGCATTACCATCGACCGCCCAAACCTCGCGGGCCGCATCGCCACGCTCGAGGTCCACACCCGCAACATCAAGCTCGGTGAGGACGTCGATCTCAAGAAGGTCGCACTCGCGACCGCCGGCTGCGTCGGCGCGGACCTTGCCAACATCGTCAACGAGGCGGCTCTGCGCGCCGTGCGCAAGGGCCGCAAGCTTGTCACGCAGGAGGATATGCTCGCCGCGTTCGAGTTCGTCATCGCGGGCAGCGAGAAGAAGAACAGCGTGCTCACCGAGTTTGAAAAGAAGCTCGTCGCCTACCACGAGGTCGGCCACGCGATGGTCGCCTACAGGCAGAAGAACGCCGAGCCCGTGCAGAAGATCACCATTGTGCCCCATACCGAGGGGAGCCTCGGCTACACGCTCCTCATGCCCGAGGAGGACAAGACGAATCTGCGCACCCGCGACGAGCTGATGGCGAAGATCGCCGTCTCCATGGGCGGCCGTGCCGCCGAGGAGGTCATCATGCACACGATGACCAACGGCGCCTCTCAGGACATTCAGGAGGCCACGAACATCGCGCGCAACATGGTCGCCATGTACGGCATGAGCGACGAGTTCGGCATGATGGCGCTCGGCTCCGTGCGCAGCCAGTATCTCGACGGCGGCTACGGTCTCGACTGTGCGCAGGAGACCGCCGCCGTGATGGATAAGGCCGTCAAGGAGATCCTGGAGAAGTGCTACGCTGACGCGGTGAAGGTCATCGAGGAGAATATCGACGATATGCACAAGGTCGTCGCCTATCTTTTGGAGAAGGAGACGATCACCGGCGGCGAGATGGTCGCCATCCTCGAGGGCCGCGATCCCGCGACGGTGGAGGACGCCTACGCCTCCACGCGCAGGAGCGACAGCGACTTCCGTCCCTCCGTGCCGAGCACCATCGAAGCGCCCGCGCGTCACATCTCCATGACGAGCGAGAAGATCGAAATGCCGCCGCTGGGCGGCGAAGCACCGGACGAGTCCGCCGCATCCGACGCGGAGAACGGCAAGAACGCGGAAACGCCCGCGGAGGAGACCCCTGCGCAAGACGCTCCCGCCGGTGACGGCGCGGAAACGCCCGACCACGAATAAACCGAAAGCGCCGCCCGCAGGCGGCGCTTTTCCGTAAGGAGGAGTCCTATGAGACAACAGACGAGGGATCTGGCGCTCGCGAGCGTGCTCGGTGCGCTGGCGGTGCTCTTCCTGTTCCTCGGCGGCGTGCTGCCGCTGGCACTCTACGCCTGTCCCCTGCTCGCGTCCGCCTGCCTGCTGCCCGTGCGCGAGGAATGCCGCGCGAGCTATCAATGGTGCTGCTTTTTCGCCGCCGCCATTTTGGGATTGCTGCTTGGGCCGGACAAGGAATCCGCGCTGCTCTTCTGCTTTCTGGGCTATTACCCGCTCGTGCAGCCGAGTCTCGACGCGATCGGCAGCCGCGCGCTGCGCTTTCTCACGAAGCTCGGGCTGTACGTCCTCGCCGTCGGCGCAATGTACGCGCTGCTCGTCTTTGTGTTCCGGCTCGACGCGGTAACGGCGGAGCTGGCGGCGACCGCCCCGTGGCTCATCGCGGCGACCTTTGCGCTCGGCGCGGTGCTGCTCTTTCTCTATGACGAGCTGCTGCGCCGCTTCGCGCGGCTGTACCGAAGGAGGAAGAGAGGATAACAAGGAAGTCGGCAGGAGCCATACGGTTCCTGCCGACTTTTTATGTTCTTATGCATCCTCCTTCGGCTGTAGCTTCGCGCTGAGATAGGCTGCGAGCGCGCCGAGCGCGGCGGCAAGCAGGCACAAAAGCGCGTCGCGCGCGCCGTCGTAATGCAGCGGGATGATAACGACCGTCGAGGCCAGCACGATGCCGAACACGGCGTGGTAGAAAAGCGGGTAGTGCGTCTGGAAGCACCAATTCACCACGCGCGCGAGCGTCAGCACGATGAGCGCCATGCCGAGCAGCCACGGCAGGATCACCGCCATGTCGAGCCTTGCGAAGCCCTCGGCCATCGGCGTGAACAGCCCGACCGCCATCAGGATGGAGGAGGACGTCATGCCCGGCACGATCAGGCTCAGGCCCCAGAGCAGGCCGCAGAAGAGAAAGCCGAGGAAGCCCGGGCGCATCGTGTAGAACGCGCCGTACTGCGCGTAGAGCAAAACGGCGGAGAGGGCAAGAAAGCTGGCCGCGCAGGAAAGGTACGCGCCGCGTCCGCGCCCCTGCGCGCCCGCCTCGGCCCACAGGCTCGGGAGCGTGCCGAGGATCAGGCCGATGAACAGGCAGGTCGCGAGCTTTTCCGAGCGGTCGAACAGCACAAGGATCAGCCCGCCGCCGCACAGGAAGCCGAGGATCGCGCCGGCGCCGACCGGCAGCAGGAGGGAAAGATGGCGGCGCAGCCCGTTGAGCGGGTGGGCGAGCACCTCCATCACCGGCCGGTAGATGCCGAAGATGACCGACAGCACGCCACCGGAGATGCCCGGCAGAATGCCGCCTGCGCCGATGATAAAGCCCTGCACCAGCCGCAGCAGGACCGTCTTGAGGGAGAAACCCATTTTTAATAGCCTCTCTTCCGGTCGACCAGATGCGCGAGCGGACGGCCCGCGGCATAGTTTTCCAGATCGTCGCAGAACATCTGCACGCTCTTGTCGCAGGTATAGCCGAGCGTCATGTTGCCCGCGACGTGCGGCGTGAGCAGCAGATTTTTCGCGCGGCGCACCGGGTGGTCGGCGGGCAGCGGCTCAGGCACGACCACGTCGAGCGCCGCACCGGCGAGCCGCCCGGCGTTGAGCGCGTCGCAGAGCGCCTCCTGGTCGATGGCGGTGCCGCGGCCGACGTTCACGACGAGGGCGTTGTCGGGCAGCAGCGCGATGCGCTCGCGCGAGAGGATGCCCACGGTCTCCGCCGTGGAGGGCAGCGCCATGACAAGGATATCCGTTTCGGGCAGGGCGCTGTCCAGCTCCGCGATGGCATGGATGGAGGTGAACGCCGGGTCGGAGGATCTGACCGTGCGGCGCACGCCGGTGATGCACGCGGGATGGAAGGCCTGCGCGCGGCGGGCAAACTCCGTGCCGATGTCGCCCATGCCGAGCACAGTGATGCGCGCGCCATGCAGCGAGCGGATACCGCCGGGGAGCGTTTCCCAGCCGCCCGCGCGGATGATCTCGGTATACTCCATCTGGCGGCGCAGCAGCATCAGGCAGACCATGATGAGATGCTCGGAGATGGTGGTGCCGTAGGCGCCGGAGGAGTTGGTGAGCCGACAGTCGGGATTCTGATACAGGCTCTCGTCGCAGAAATGGTCCACACCCGCCCAGCAGCAGCAATACCACTTGAGGCTTTTCGCACTTTTTACGACCTTGCGAGAGCAGTGCCCGTAGAGGATCTCACACTCGTCCACCCTGCCGACCGCTTCGGCGGACGAGGGGAAATACTCGATCTCATAGCCGTATTTGGCTGCCGCCGCGTTGAGCTGACGCTCGTATTTGTCGTTGAGAAAGTCGATGATGACGCCGATCTTTTTAGCCATGCTGAGTGATCTCCTTTATAATTTGTTCCGCGCAGCGCATTCCGTCCGCCGCGGCGGAGAGAATGCCGCCGGCATAGCCGGCGCCCTCGCCGCAGGGATAGAGCCCGCGCAGAGCGGTTTGATAGGTGTTGTCGCGCACGATGCGCACGGGGGAGCTGGAGCGCGTCTCGACCGCGGTGAGCACCGCGTCGGGCGCGGCAAAGCCGTGCAGCTTTTTCTCCAGCAGCGGCAGCGCCTCCTCCAGCGCCGCGCAGACGAACGGCGGCAAGCACTCGTGCAGGTCGCACCAGCGCACGGCGGGGCGGTAGGTCGGTGTGACCCTCCCCGGCCCGATCGACGGACGGTGCGCGAGGAAATCGCCGACCGTCTGTGCGGGAGCGGCATAGCCCCCGCCGCCGAGGGCGTAGGCGGCCTCCTCCAGCCGTCGCTGAAAGGCGACGCCCGCGAGCACGTCCGTGCCGCCGAAGTCCTCCGGCGTAACGGAGACGAGCAGCCCGCCGTTGATGTTTTCGCCGTCGCGCGCCAGCTCGCTCATGCCGTTCGTGACCACGCGGCCCGCTTCACTTGCCGCGGCGACGACCTGTCCGCCGGGGCAGACGCAGAACGAGAACACGCCGCGCCCCGCCGCCGTGTGGGCCGAGAGCTTATACGAGGTCGGCGGCAGCGAGGGGTGGCCCGCGTACTGCTTATACTGCTGCGCGTCCATATCACTCTGGCGGTGCTCGATGCGCACGCCCACGGCAAAGGGCTTCGGCTCCATCGGGATGCCCGCATCACGCAGCATGGCGAAGGTGTCGCGCGCGCTGTGGCCGACCGCGAGCACCGCGTGCTCCGCGGGGAGCGTATACGTTCCGTCGGGAGACGTGACCCGCAGCGCGGCGAGCCGTCCGTCCCTCCGCTCCAGTCCGGTGACCTGATGGTTGAAGCGCACCTCCGCGCCGAGGGAAAGCAGCTCCTGCCGCAGATTCTGCAAAACGGTGTAGAGCCGGTCGGTGCCGATGTGCGGCTTGGTGTCGATGAGGATGTCCTCGCTCGCGCCGAACGCGGCGAACTCCTCTAAAATATAGCGGTGGCGGACGTCCTTCGTGCCGGTGTTGAGCTTGCCGTCGGAAAACGTGCCCGCGCCGCCCTCGCCGAACTGGACGTTCGAGCGCTCGTTCAGCTCGCCCGTTGCCCAGAAGCGCTCGACGTCACGCCGCCTCCGCTCGACGCATTCGCCGCGCTCGAGCAGGATGGGCCGCGCGCCGCAGCGGGCGAGCACCAGCGCCGCGAACAGTCCCGCCGGGCCCGCGCCGATCACCACGGGGCGCACGGCGGGAGGGGCGATCATCGGCGGCAGCTCGTAAAAGGCGGGCGCGTAGACGCTGACGCTTTTGTTCCTCGCGCGGCGCAGCACTCTTTCCTCGTTCTCGATCGCGGCAGAAACGGTATAAATAAACGTCACGCCGTCGCGCGCGTCGATGCTGCGGCGGAGAATGTGCAGCGTATGGAGGGGCGCTTTGACACGCAGCGCCGCCGCGGCGCGTTCGTATAATAACGCCTCGCTCTCGCCCGGGGCGAGCTTCAGCCCTTCGATCTTCAGCATGGCAGCGCTCCTTTCGCATCGGGAAATCGGCTTTATTGTAGTATATCCGAATGTCCCGCGCAAGCTATTTTTTCCAATTCGGCCATTCTTCAGGATTTCTTTATGGCCTATTCAAAAAAAGTTCAAAAAAATTCGTTCCGGCTTCACGAAATGGACATAAACAGGGGGTATCATCGGTAGCATCAAAAGAAAAATAAACGCTTCACGGCAAGGAGGCTTATCTATGTATTACGAAGACGAAAACAACCTGTACCATTACAGCTACCGCAAGGGCGACAAGGTGGAGAATGTCCGCGACGTGGACTACACCGAGGTGCCGAACACCGCGGCAACGGCAGACCCCTGGGAGGAAAAGAAACCGAAGAAGAATCGGCTGGGGCTGAAGATCGCCGCGCTGGCGCTCGCGCTCGTCTGCGCGCTCATCGGCGGCGCGGCGGGCGCGGGCATCACGCACCACGCCATTACCTCCGCGCACGGCTCGACGCAGATCGAGGTCTCCGACCGTCAGGTCGCCGAGGTCCGGCAGGTCAAGGTGGACGGCAAGCAGCAGCTCACCATGCCGGAGGTCTACGCCGCCAACGTCAACAGCGTCGTGAGCATCAACGTGTCCACCACGACGAATGTCTTCGGCCGCACGACAGAGTCCGCCGCCAGCGGCAGCGGCTTTTTCATCACCAAGGACGGCTACATCCTCACCAACTATCACGTCATTGAGGGTGCGAGCACCGTCAAGGTCACGGCCTACGACGGCACGACCTATGATGCTGCCGTCATCGGCGGCGACGAGGATTACGACATCGCCGTCATCAAGGTCGAGGGCACGAATTTCCAGCCGGTCGTGATCGGAAAGTCCGGCAGCGTGCAGATCGGCGAGACGGTCGCCGCGGTCGGCAACCCGCTCGGCGAGCTGACCTTCTCGATGTCGCAGGGCATCGTCTCCTGCGTGAACCGCGCGATCAATGTGGACGGCAAGCCCTTCAACATGATCCAGGTCGATTGCTCCATCAACCCCGGCAACTCCGGCGGCCCGCTCTTCAACAGCTACGGCGAGGTCATCGGCATCGTGTCCGCGAAGTATTCGAGCTACTCCAACACCACCGTTGAGGGCATCGGCTTCGCCATCCCCATCGACGATGTGCTCGCCATGGTCAAGGACATTATGACCGACGGCTATGTGACCAACAAGCCTTACATTGGCATCACACCGCAGAACATGACCGCACAGATGGCGCAGCAGTACCGCTACGATGTCACGCAGGGCGCGTTCGTCTGCTCGGTCGAGCCGGGCAGCGCCGCGGAAAAGGCTGGCCTTCAGATGGGTGACGTCATCACCAAGATCGGCGACACGGCGATCAGCGACATGAACGACCTGAACGCCGCGAAGAAGTCTTACCGCGCGGGCGATACCGTGACGCTGACCATCTATCGCGCGGGTGGAACGAAGGAGGTCGAGCTGACCTTCGACGCCGTCCCGCAGACGCAGGAGACCGCACAGGACAGCTCTCAGCAGCAACAGCAGGGCGGCAGCAACGGCGGAAACGGTGGCTATTACTACAATCCCTGGGATTTCTTCAATAGCTTCTTCGGCAACGGCTACTACGGCAGCAGCTATTCCGGCGAGAGCCGCGACGCAGCCTGAGCAAAACAGCATACGCCATACGGAAAGGGCGGCTCTGAATGATATGCTCCCTCTATGAGAGACAGTGAAATAAAACACTGTCAATCATGGAGGGAGCACAATCTGCTTCCCATACCGTATTTTTGCAAATCAGATGAAGCATGTGCGCCCGTTGAAGCCTTACGAGATATTCATGGCCAATATCGAAGCAGGAAATGAGCAGCAGCTTGTTATTAAGCGGCTCGTTGAGTCCTATGGTCTTTCTATCGGGCCGACCAAAGCATATGGCGTGATCTGTGCGGTTGCCACGCTGGAGCGGATCTACACCAAATATGGTTACCATGTGCTTGACCGAACTTTGCGGCTCTGCGTTGGTACATGGGAGGGGGATATCGACTCTCTGGGGGCAAATGTATTAGCCGGTGTTGCGAGAATGGTCGTAGCATTTGGTGACCAGCTTCGTGACGAAACCTTTAAGGAGAGGGTTGGCTTCATGTCTGTTCGGCAGTTGTCTCGTATCGCTAAAAAGCGTGGAGCAGGGTCTCTTTGCTACGCCGAAGCTATGCTCGCCGCCTATAACCGAAAATGCAAATACACCTTGTGAATGACGAAGCTGCATTCTGGGAAGGTTGCTGTGGAAGATGACTTTGTAGAGGAAAACGAAGAACCCCTTGCAGACGATCCTGTCCTTGAGGAATAGCACATGCGGAATGTTCTTTGGCTTGTGACTGGCAAAAAAAGATCTCCCTTGCTCGAAGGGAGATCTGATGGCGAATCAAGCTGTGTTATTTAAGAGCCAGCGAGAAGGCCGGCCGCATATATTCCTGTGCGCTCCGGCTTAATCCGCATTCCGCTGCCAGACGGTTCCAGTTTTCTCGGACGGTTTTCAGGATATCCGACGCCATAGCCGTTGCGTCCTTGGTGCTGACCTCACAATATGGTGCGATCTCCAGTGCAAGGTCAAGGGAAATCGTCGCATCGTCCTCGTTTACGCAGAGGGACAGCTCGTCACCCTCCGGGACGGGGTTTACATCGTACAAGGGGGACAGATGCCAGCCATCCGCCTTGAGGATAAAGCCGTGATTTCTCATGTGGTCATCCGTATTGGAAACAGCCATATTGAACACGATCCGCTTCCATAGCTCTGTCAAATCTCTCTTGGGAGCAGCGCCGTTGGCCTTGATAAAGGATACCAGTTCAAGATAGCTGGAGCCGTCCGCTGCCGATGCCCCATCCGTTTTTCCGAGCATTGTCATGGCGGATGCGAAATGGATCCGCGCAGCACCATTCCGGTCAAACCTTCGTACAAGGAAGGTGCTTCCGTACTTGGAGAAGTCGATCAGCATGGACTCGGGAACATCCAAGCCGCAGAGTCTTGCAAGGTCATGGGTGACCTTTTCCCATGCGCCAACGTTAACATCGTCGTGCTTGGACGGAAACTTGGCGATCCACAGATTTCCGCTTGTGTCCAGAACGGTGGCCTTCGGACGAGCGCCGCCCAGCGAGGAACCGGGCTTGATGAGCTGATCGATCCATTTCTGCTCGAGACCGGACTCATCGTTTTCGAATTGACGGGAAGCCTCCTCCAGCGTTCGCAGGCTGGTCCAGGGGGGTGTCGGGGCTTCCGAATCATCCGAAAGGAACGGTCCATCTTTGTCCAGCTTGAAACGGATCGCGCCCATCCGCGTCTCGTCGTAGACACCCAGCAGGAAGTCGCTGTCTAAGAGCTTTTGAGGCTTCCGGCCTTCCTGTTCCGCCAGGATTCTTTCTCTGCGCGTCATCAGCAGACGGCCCCAGCGGTCGGGGGAAGAGTCGGCGAAAAGGCCGAACACGTTTTTTGCACCGGTGGGATACTGCCGCCCGGCATACAGTTGAAGATCCGGGTCGAGATACATGTAGTTTGCGCTGCTTTTTAACCAGTCAGCATCATACTCGAAGGAATAGCTTTCACGGCCGCGGACATTCTCCACGAAGAGCGTCCCCAGAAAGTTTGGCGTTGCAGATCTGAAGCTCTCATAGACATAAATTACTTTTTGGTTTGACGCCACGATTAATCACCTCCGTTTCGTGGTGCTCTCTTGCGCGTGGTAAGTTCAAGGTCTTGGAGTTTACGCCCCAGTTCGTCATCCTTTGCAACGAGCAGAAGGTCTTTATCCATATTGTTCAGCGCGTGCAGAACTGCGGCATAGATCCCGATCGCGACAGAGGGGTTTCCCTTTTCAACATTCCACACTGTGGCTCGGCTCACACCGGCTCTTTCCGCAACCAATTCGGCAGACAGATGCCGCCGTAATCTGGCAAGTTTGATCTGTTCTCCCAGCTGTTCTAAAATCGCCTGCGTCTGCGGCAGCACAGCAACACTCTTTCGTCCCATTCTGCACACCACCTCTACATCATCTTTGTGCTTGTTATTATAGACGATACGTTTATAATTGTCAATAAATAAAGACATTAAAAGAGTGGCTGCCTGCGATGATCTCATACTTCATTGTGTGCTGGCTACCTTGCCGATATGCATCCGGCCTTAGAGGTCTTTGTTGATTGCGCCGCAAAGGGGACAGATTACAGCTTCTGTGTTCATTGGATGCTCATCTCCGCCCTAAGGATTTGATAAACTGAAAAGAGGTTGGTATCAAAATGTGATACCAACCTCTTCAATAAAAAGTTTCAAATTATTTAGGAAAGACGAGCAATAAAAAGTATCCGAGAGCGTATAGCCCACCATAAAGCAGCCAAATCAGCCGAGAATTAAGTTCAAATCCTTCCTAACACTCTTAAACGCCCTTGTGTATCTATAAAACACGCTTTGAAAAAATGAGCCATAAAAACGCTGAAACCCCTGATTTCTCAGGGGTTTCAGGTGAGTGTATCCATTTTGGTCACTCAACATGGTTGCGGGAGGAGGACTTGAACCTCCGACCTCCGGGTTATGAGCCCGACGAGCTACCAGCTGCTCTATCCCGCGATATGGAATTGTGGAAATACTGGTGCCGGTGACCGGACTCGAACCGGTACAGTATCGCTACCGGGGGATTTTAAGTCCCCTGTGTCTACCTATTCCACCACACCGGCGGATATCGGCAACGATTAATATACCATATTTCAGACACCGTGTCAACACCTGAAGCGAAAAAATATAGCGAATGTTCCGTCGAACGGCGGCGAGGAGAGAAGTTTCGATGGACAAGCCCCGGTGCGTTTGCTATACTGAGAGTAGAATTTCCGCTCTTGCCAGCTTGTTCCGGCGAGGGGAGAGGAGCCGAGACTATGCCGCACATCATCGAAGTGACCGACCTGGCCGCGCCGGAGCTGGATGTCTATGCCCGCTTGACCGAGGCGCAGCTGCGAAACCGTCTGGAGCCGGACAAGGGCGTTTTCATCGCCGAGAGTCCCAAGGTCATCGCCACCGCGCTCGACGCGGGCTATGAGCCGCTCTCACTTTTGATGGAGCGGCGGCACATTGAGGGCGACGCGCAGCCCATCCTTGCGCGCTGCGGCGGCATTCCCGTCTACACCGCAGCGCGCGAAACGCTCGCACGGCTGACGGGCTTTGAACTCACGCGCGGGGTGCTGTGCGCCATGCGCCGGCCAAGGCTCCCGAGCGTGGAGGAGGTCTGCGCGAGGGCGCGGCGCGTGGCGGTGCTCGAGGGCATCGTGGACCACACGAATGTGGGGGCGATCTTCCGCTCGGCAGCCGCGCTCGGTATCGACGCGGTGCTGGTGACGCCGACCTGCTGCGACCCCTTTTACCGTCGCGCGGTGCGCGTGAGCATGGGCACGGTCTTTCAGGTGCCGTGGGCACGCATCGGCGAGGAGGCCGCCGACTGGCCGCAAAAGGGCGTCGAGCGTCTGCACGCGCTCGGCTTCCGGACCGCGGCGATGGCGCTGACGGACGACTCCGTAAGCATTGACGACGCGCGGCTCGCTGCCGAGCCGCGGCTGGCGATCGTGCTCGGCACGGAGGGCGACGGCCTTTCGCCGCGCACCATTGCCGCGTGCGACTACACGGTGAAGATCCCCATGGCGCACGGCGTGGATTCGCTCAACGTGGCGGCGGCAAGCGCCGTGGCGTTCTGGCAGCTTCGGACAAAATGAGGACCGAATACCAAAGCCTATAAGAAAACGATCCGACCGAAAATCGGTCGGAGCGTTTTTATCGGCGGAAGCAGTGCGCAGAGCCTTACGCTCAGGCGGCCTTCCTGCTCTGCACGGAGCGGATGACCAGCAGCGTGCCGATGACCATGACCACGCCGATGGCGAGGCTGATGACCACGTTGCGGATAAACGCCGCAAGGATGTAGTTCACAAAGCAGATGGCAGCCACGGTGACGGCGTAGGGGATCTGCGTGGAAACATGGTCGATGTGGTTGCAGTTCGCACCGGCGGACGCCATGATGGTGGTGTCGGAGATGGGGGAGCAGTGGTCGCCGCAGACCGCACCGGCGAGACAGGCGGAAATGCCCATGATCTGCAGGTCGGGAGCCGCGTTGAAGATAGGAAGCACGATGGGGATGAGGATGCCGAAGGTGCCCCAGCTCGTGCCGGTGGCGAAGGCCAGCAGGCAGGCGACCACGAAGATGATAGCGGGCAGCAGCATGAAGAGGCCTTCGGACGCCTGCTTCATCAGACCCTCCACATAATCGGCGGCGCCGAGGAGACCCGTCATGCTCTTGAGGGAAACGGCGAAGGTGAGGATCAGAATGGCGGGGACCATAGCGTTGAAGCCCTTGGTCATGCAGCCCATAGCGCCCTTAAAGGTGATGACACGGCGCGCGCAGAGGTAGATGATGGACAGGACCAGCGCGATCAACGCGCCCCAGGGCAGGCCCACAAAGGCATCGGTATCACCGAAGGCTGCGATGAAGTCGCCCGCGTTGGTCTCAGGATCCCAGAAGCCGCCGACGTAGATCAGACCGATGACGCAGAAGATGATGAGCAGGAAGATGGGAATGAGCATATCCCACATATTCGCGCGGGAGGAGCCCTCCTCGTGCTCGTCGCTCAGCGCGCCGAGGTCGCCGGTCTGGGCAGCCTTGAGCTCTGCCGCGGCCATAGGACCGTAGTCCACACCGAGAACGACCATGGTGATGACGAACACGATGGTGAGCAGAGAGTAGAAGTTATAGGGAATGGCCTCAATGAAAAGCTGAATGCCGGACACGCCGGTGTCGAGCTTCGCGGCGACGCCGGAGACGGCGGCTGCCCACGAGGAGATCGGCGCGATCATGCAGATCGGCGCGGCGGTGGCGTCAATGAGGTAGGCGAGCTTCACGCGGGAGATGCGCTGGCTGTCGGTCACGGGGGTCATGACGGAGCCGACGGTGAGGCAGTTGAAGTAGTCGTCAATGAAGATCAGCACACCGAGGGCGAAGGTCGCGAGCAGCGCGCCGGCCTTGGAGTGAATGTGGCTCGCGGCCCAGCGGCCGAACGCGGCGGAGCCGCCGGTGGCGTTGACGAGCGCGACCATCACGCCGAGGATCACAAGGAAGAGGAAGATGCCGGCGTTGTCGGCGATGGCGGCGGTCAGACCGTCGTTGATGATGGTGTCAAGCGCGCCGATGGGGCTGAAGTCGGTGGCGAGCAGGGCGCCGACGACGATGCCGATGAAGAGGGAGGAGTAAGTCTCCTTCGTCAGCAGGGCAAGGCCGATGGCGACGATCGGGGGAACGAGGGACCAGAAGGTGTTGACAAACATGAGGGATTCTCCTTTCGTGCGTCTGCACAAAAAATTTAAGCCATGATGCTTCCATCATGACTTAAACACAACACCCTTTGCAAATACGCTTTCGGTCGTATTCCGATCATGACAGCTCTCCGCCTTTCGGCGACAGTCCGACGGATGTTATCCCCCGGCCCGGTGAACGCACGCACAGGAATCCGTGTGTCCCCTCGGCGGCCGCCCCTTTCGCTCTCCGGTTCCTGCCGGTCATGCAGAGCTACTGATGTTGGCCGCGCCTCTATCAAGACTTATTAAAAACAAGGACAGTATACACCCTCACAGCGTTTTGTCAAGAGAAAATGTAAAATTTTTGTGTCTTTTTTTGGTCATTCCGCGAATTCTGCCGCTTTCGGTGGGGTTCAGCTCCGCGGTCCCATGCAGAAGCCACGCGCAAGACAGCGTCCCAGCATCTGCACGAAGGTCACATGGCCCACGTCCTCGCCTGCGAGGATGGGCAGCTCGGCGACCGTGTTCCCCGCCACGTCGCGCACCGTGAGCTGCCCGAGCGCGTCGCCTGCGTATACCGGCGCGGCGACGCTTTCCGCCAGCGCGACCTCCTTCGTCAGGCCGTTTGCCAGCGTCTTTTCCACCAGCAGGGTGTTCTCGCTCGTGAGCACCGGTTGCACCGTGCCGCGCACGCCGAGCGTCACCGGTACGGGCGGCAGCACCTCGTCGGGCGTGACGGTCACGAGCGACCAGGTCGAAAAGCCGTAGTTGAGCAGGCTCTTGGCGTCGGAGAAGCGCTCGTCGCTTGTCTTGCCCTTGAGCACGACCGCGATGAGCTCCATGCCGTTTTTCTCCGCCGTCGCGCTCAGGCAATAGCCCGCCGAGCCGGTCGAACCGGTCTTGAGGCCGGTTGCGCCGTCGTAGAAGCGGATGAGCTTGTTTGTATTTACGAGCATGGACTCTCCGCCGCGCAGGGAGTCCATCCAAACGGTCGTGAACTGACGGATGTCGGGGTGCCTGAGGATCAGCTCGCGCGACATGAGCGCGATGTCATAGGCGCTTGTGAGATGCCTCTCGGCGGGCAGGCCCGTGCAGTTGACAAAGTGCGTGTCGTTCATGCCGAGCTCCTGCGCCCGCGCGTTCATGCGCTCCACGAAGGCGTCCTCGCTGCCGGCAAGGTGCTCGGCGAGCGCCACCGCCGCGTCGTTGCCCGAGACGATGCACACGGCCTTGAGCAGGTCGCGCACCGTCATCTGTTCGTTCTCCTTGAGCCAGATCTGGCTGCCGCCCATGCCCGCCGCGTACGCCGAGCCCGTCACCACGTCGTCGTAGGAGAGCGCGCCGGAGTCGATGGCCTCCATCACCAGCAGCAGCGTCATGATCTTCGTCACGCTCGCCGGCTCGCGCGGCGTGTGTTCATCCTGCGCGAAGAGCACCGTGCCGGTCTGCTTTTCCATCAACAGCGCGCTCGGACAGCTCACCGCCGGCCCCGCTGCCGCGGCGCTGACGCACAGGGCGAAGGCTGCCAGCAGAGAAAATACCGTTCGTTTCATGGGATGCACTCCTTTTTATGTCCTTTGCCCCATCCTATGCCGCCCGCCGGGGGCATATACGGAAAACTGTGCCGGCAGGCAAATTTCGCCTTGCATTGCGCGGGGAAGTCTGCTATAATAGCCTCACTTTACAGGGTTAGTACATCGGTAGTGCCATCGGCTTCCCAAGCAAATGATGTGTTTGCAAAGAAACCCTTTGTTTTCAATGGTTTCGCGGTTTTTGAAAATAGAATTTTCAAAATTGTCACGCTAAATGTCACTCTATGAACTTTATATGCGGATGTCGTCTAATGGCAGGGCCCCAGCTTCCCAAGCTGGCGACGCGGGTTCGATTCCCGTCATCCGCTCCAACGATTAGTTGCAAAATCATTTGATTTTGCAACTAATTTTTTACTTTTCGATCAATTCTGTTCACTTGGCGAGATGGAAAAGCACGCGCTTTGCCTCGCCGCATAAAAGCGGCCAGCAGCACTTGGCTGCTGGCCGAGAAAACTTTATATTTTTTCACTGTCCTCTTGACGGGTTGCGGTTCACACGGCAAGCCGCCTCTTTTTCACTTAAAGTATGCCACCAGCAGGTCGACGCAGGCGCCGTAGCTCTTGACGCCGATGGTGCCGTAGCTCTTGAGAAAGCCGTCGTAGACGGCGTTGGAGACCGTGTCCACCGGCCCCTCAAACTGCGCCCAGTAGGCGCTGGAAGCGCGCAGGTCGGCGACCACGCGCTCGTCGAGCGTTCCGCGCACGGCGCGCCAGCGCTCCGCGTCGGCGGAATAGAGCGCGTTGGCAAGATAAATGTAGCCCGACAGCGCGCCCGCGTAGCGGTAGGCGGCGTCGTCGCAGCGCAGGCAGGCGAGCACCGCGAGGAAATTGCACTCCTGCTCGCTCGCGATGCCGCGGCGATGGGCAAGCTCGTGCGCGACGGTGGTGGGCAGCGTCGCGGCGGGAAAATCGACGTTTACGTTGCACTCGCCCGTGAACGGGAAGTAGAAGCCGGTGAAGCCCATCGCGCTCATCACGCGGGAAAAGCGCATGGCCTTGGGCGGCACGTCGGTCATTTCGAGGAATGGAAATTCCTCATACAGATTTTCGTAGATCTTCGGCGCGTAGGCGAGGATCTCCGCGCGGTCGCCGGCAAAGGCGCCGTCGGCGGCGCGGGGGACGTCTCCGGCGTATTCGTTCACCAGTGCGGCGAATTGCCGCGTCACGCGCTCGAGGTCGTCGACGGCGACCGGCTCGGCGGCGAGGCCGCTTTTGTCGGTGAAGCTGTCAGCGTAGTAATTCGCACCCCAGAGCAGGCAAAAGAGCACATAGACGGTCAAAACCGCGTTCCCAAGCCCAAGCACGAGCGCGTAGACTGTGCCGCTTCTGTGCCAGCTTCGCACTATGGCGCGCACGCCCAGCACGAGAAAGGCGAGAAAGCCAAGCGCCGCGAGGACGTACAAACTTTCCGCGACGGAGAAGGGCACGCGCTCGCAGAGCTGTCCGATCGCGCGCCGCAGCGGATTCGTGAAGCCCTCCGTCAGGGCGTTCATGGCTGCGCGGCTGCGCCGCACAAGCAGAAAGACCGATAGAAGCGCGAGGTTCGCAAGCAGCCAGAGATGCAGTTTTTTGTAACGGGAAAACAAGGCTTTCATGGCGTCAGTCGGCGGCAGAGAGCAGCTCGCGCGTGTAGGCGTGCTGCGGGTGGTCGAAAAGCTCCTGCACCGTGTTTTCCTCCACGATGCGCCCGTCCTTCATCACCATCACGCGGTCGCAGAGCTGATAGACCACATTGAGATCGTGCGAGATGAAGAGGAACGAGATGCCCAGCTCGTCGCGCACCGTGCGCATCAGCTCTAAAATCTGGCGCTGAATGGTCACGTCCAGCGCGCTGACCGGCTCGTCGGCGATGATGAGCCGCGGCTTTTGGATGAGCGCTATCCCGATGGAAACACGCTGGCGCTGCCCGCCGGAAAGCTCGTTCGGCCTACGCGTCAGGCACTCGGCGGGAAGTCCGACCTTTTCGGCGATCTCCGCGACGCGGCGGCGCCGCTCGGCGGCGTCGTACTTGCCATAGATGCGCAGCGGCTCCTCTAAGCTCCAGCCGACGGTGTAGGCGGGGTTGAGCGAGGAGTAGGGGTCCTGAAAGATCATCTGTGGGCGCTTGGTGTAGTGGATGATCTCGCCCGTGTGGGTCTTGACCAGACCGAGGATATTTTTCACCAGCGTCGTTTTGCCGGTGCCGCTTTCACCTACAAGCCCCAAAATTTCACCGCGGCGGAGCGTGAAGCTCACGTCGTGCAGCACGGTATGGTCGTGCCGCCGCCCATGCTCATCGGTGTCGCGGTACCAGCTTGTAAGGCTTTTGACTTCTAAAACAAGGTCGTCCATGGCGTTAACCTCTGCGCACGCGGCGCGGAATGGCGTTGATGAGCTCGGCGGTGTAGGGGTGCTGCGGCGCGGTGAAAAGCTGCTCGGGCGCGCCCTCCTCAACGATGTGACCGCGCTGCATCACGGCAACGCGCGAGCAGATGCGACGCACGACCTGCAAATTGTGCGAGATGAGCAGCATCGAGATGCCGCGCTCCCGATTCAAACGGCGCAAAAGCGCGAGGATTTGCGCCTGCACGGTCACGTCGAGCGCGGTGGTCGGCTCGTCGAGCAGCAGCAAATGCGGATCGGTGACGATGGCTGCGGCGATCATCACGCGCTGGAGCTGGCCGCCCGAGCACTCGTGCGGGTACTTGCGGTAAATTTCCTCCGGCGCGGGGAGGTCCACATCGCGCAGCGCCTCGAGCGCACGCGCGCGGCGCTGCTCCTTCGTCAGCTGCGTGTGGACAGCCAGCGCCTCCTCGACCTGCGGGCCGATGCGCATGAGCGGGTCCATCGCGGTCATCGGCTCCTGAAAGATCACGCCGAGCTCACGGCCCTGAATGGCGCGCAGCTCCGCGCGGGGCAGACGCAGAATATCGCGCCCGTCGAAGCGCACCTCGCCGGAGAGCGTGACCTTTTTGCGCTCGATGAGGCCCGAGAGCGTCATGGCGGTCACGGTCTTGCCGCTGCCGCTCTCGCCCACGAGCCCGACGACCTCGCCGTCGCGGATAGTCAGGTCGATGCCCGCCACGGCCTCGCGCGAGGCGCCGTGAAAGCGGACGTGCAGATCATGAATTTCGACCATGGGGGGCATCTCCTTTCTGAAAATCAGTTCTCGCCGCGCTGCAGGCCCTCGCCGATCAGGCTCACGCCGAGGATCAGCAGCACAATGACCGCGCCCGTGCCGAGCGCGTACCACGGCGCGGAGTCGAGCATACTCTGCGACTCCGAGAGCATATAGCCGAGGCTCGCCTCGTCGGGCGAAACGCCGATGGAGAGGTAGCTCATCGCCGCCTCGGCGAGCACGGCATTGTTGAAGCCGATGGTGATGGCGGAGACGAGCGTGTGCCAGATGTTCGGCAGAATGTGAACAAAGAGGATGCGCGCGGTGGACGCGCCCATCAGCTCCGCCGAATGGACGTAGTTCTGCGTGCGCGCGCGGGCGAACTCGCTGCGCACGATACGCGCGTAGCTGGGGATGAAGACGATGCCGAGCGCAAGCGTCATGTGCTCCCGCCCGCCGCCGAGCAGGCTCACGAGCACGAGCAGAATGAGAATGCTCGGAAAGGAGGCGAGCGCGTCGTTCAGACGCATGAGCACCTCGTCCACCCAGCCGCCGTACCAGCCGGTCAGCGCGCCGACGAGCGTGCCGACCACGGTGCCGATGGCGACGGTGCCGAGCGCAATGAGCAGCGTATCGCCCGCGCCGACCATGACGCGGCTCAAAATGTCGCGGCCGAATTTGTCCGTGCCCATCGGATGTGCGGCGGACGGCGGCAGCAGGCGTGAAAAGTCCATGGCGTTGGGGGAGTAGGGCGTCCAGAAAAGGCCGAGGACAATGAAGCCGACGACCAGCGCCGTGAGCACGAGGCCCACGCGCAGGAAGGTGTTTTTTCTCATGCCGCACCTCCCGCTCCGCTGCCGAGCCGCGGGTCGATGCGCCGCGCGAGCAGATCAGCGGCGAGGTTGCAGAGAATGACGGCGAAGGCCAGCAGCACAACGATGGCGCGCGCGACCGGCTCGTCGCGCCCCTCGATGGAGGTCAGCAGCAGCCGCCCGAGACCGGGGACGGCGAACACCTGCTCGATGACGACGCTGCCCGCGAGCAGATCGGCGACCGTCATGGCGAGGAAGGTCAGGACCGGCACGAGCGTGTTTTTCAGCACATGGCGGTAGAGGATGCCGCTGCGCGAGCGTCCGCGGCTCATGGAGGTGCGGACGTAGTCGCGCTGCGCCTCGTCTAAGATCGACGTGCGCAGGAGCTTGACCGTCATGGCGATGCGCGGCAGCGCGACCGCGAGCGCGGGGAAGAAGAGATAACCGATGTAATGCCCCACGCCGCCCGCCGGGAACGCGCCCGCGATGAACAGATGCAGCACAAGGCCGAAGAGATAGGTAAAGAGGATGCCGGTGAAAAACGGCGGCACCGCCATCACGACCTGATTGATCACGGTCAGCGCGCGGTCGAGCCGGCCGCCGGCGTATTTGGCCGACAGCACGCCGAGCGGAATGGAGACCGCCGCGATGAGCGCGAACGCGAGCGCCGTGAGCGTCAGCGTGGGCCCCAGCCGCTGCGCGATGAGCGAGCTCACGCTCTGCCCGTAGCGGTACGAGGTACCGAGGTCGCCGCGCAGCGCGTCCCACAGCCAGCGGCCGTAGCGCACGAGAAGCGGGTCGTTCAGCCCCAGCTCGATGCGCAGGGCCTCAAGCCGCTCGGGAGTCGCCTCCGTACCGAGCAGGCGCGTCGCCGCGTCGCCAGAGAGGAGGGAGAAGGCAACGAAGGTCAAAAACGAGACGATCACCATCGTCAGCAGCATCGTTGCGATTTTTTTCGCTGTATAACGCATGGTGTTCGCCTCGCTTTGTCGGTCAGGGCGTCTGCCCTCGGATTTTCGTCAGGTGTAGGCCACGGTGCTCAGGTCGATGGCGTAGAGCGGGTAGAACCGGTAGCCGGTGAGACCCTTGCGCACGGCGACAAGATCCGCGAGGTCTTGAATGTAGACGTTTGCGGCGGTCTCGGCAAGGATCTCCTCGCAGCGGAGGTATTGGGCGGTCGCTTCCTCGTCGGTCGCGGCGCGGATGGCGGCGGCAAAGGCTTCGTCATATTCCACATTGGAATAATTTGTGAAATTATTACTCGCCGTAGAGGTAAAGCGTTCGAGCATGGCGCGGGCGGTCAGGGTGCTGGCGTCCACGCCGACAACGGTAGCCTGATAGCGACGACCGGAATAGACGTCCTCCAGCCAGCTCGCCCACTCGACGGGGCCGATGGTCACGTTCACGCCGATGGCGCGGAGCTGCTCGGCGACGACCTGCGCGGTGTCCATGTGCGGCTGGTAGTTGCTGGGAACGGTGATGGTGAGGTCAAAGCCGTCGGGATAGCCCGCCTCGGCGAGCATCGCCTTGGCCTTTTCTGTGTCATGCGGATAGAGGTCGGCGAGCTCGGGCAGGAAATACTTGCGGAAGTTGGGATACATGCTGCTGCCGACCGCCGTGCCGTGACCGTCGGCCACAACGTCAAAGACCTGCTCGCGGTCGAGCGCATAGCACAGCGCCTTGCGCACCGTTTCGTTCGCAAGCGGCTCGTAGGCGTGGTTGAGATACACGGCCTGCACGAGGTTCATGGTGCCCTCGAGAATGTCAAAGCTCTCGGTGAGCTGGTTTGCCTGCGTGGCGGTCAGGTGGGCGCAGATGTCCACCGCGCCGCTCTTGAGCGCCATGACGAGCGCCTCGGCATTCTCATAAATTTGATAGGTGACCTTGTCCACCTTCGCGCCCTCGCCCCAGTAATCGGCGAAGCGCTCCAGCACAAGATTCTGCTGCGCGGCGCGGGAGACGTACTTAAACGGGCCGGTACCGACCGGGTCCGCGCCGTCGGCGTGGTTCTCCGGTGTAATGGCCAGCGTCATGTAGGAGAGGAAATCGCTGTCGGCGGCCTTGAGGACAACGGAGACGAAGGTATCGCCGATATTCACGGCGTCGATATTGTCCAGCGCCTTCCAGTTACCGGACTGCATGGCCTTGTCGATCGACCATGCGACATCCATTGCCGTGACCTCGCTGCCGTCATGGAACTTCACGCCGGGGCGGAGATGGAACGTATAAGTGAGCTGATCGTCGGAGATCTCCCAGCGTTCGGCGACGGCGGGGATCAGGTTGCCGTCCGCATCGGGCTTGACGAGGCCCTCAAATACGTTGAACAGCACCTCGCGGTTCGCGGCGGTGACGGAGGTGTAGGGGTCAAGGCTGTTTTCCAGGTCCTGCGCGATGCCGACGACGATCTCGTTCGCGTCGCGCCGTGCGTCGGTCGTGTCGGCGTTCCCGCCGCAGGCGGTGAGGGAGAGGAGCAGAGTCAGGGAAAGAAACAGGGTGAGGATGCGCTTATTCATGGTTTTCTCCTTTTGGTGTTGTGGTCGTGCCCGTCAAAACCCGACGGGGCGCAAAGATCGTGTCGTCCGTCACGCCCTTTTTGCGCAGGGACGATTCACACAGGAAGCTCACGGCGGAATGGATGCAGGCGAACACCGGCACGCCGAGGAACATACCCAGCACGCCGCCGAAGCCGCCGCCGACAAGGATGGCGACGACGATCCAGAAGCTCGAAATGCCGACGGTCTCGCCCAAAATTTTGGGGCCGAGGATGTTGCCGTCGAACTGCTGGAGGGCAATAATGAAAATGATAAAGTAGAGGCACTGGCGGGGGCTCACGAGCAGGATCAAAAACGCGCTGGGGATCGCGCCGAGGAAGGGACCGAAGATGGGGATGATGTTCGTCACGCCCACAAAGACCGCGATGATGGGCGTGTAGGGGAACTTCAAAATCGAGCAGACGATGAAGCACAGAATGCCGATGATGAGCGAGTCGAGCAGCTTGCCGCGCACAAAGCCGGAGAAGATGCGGTCGGCCTCGCGGGTGGCGCGCAGCGCGCGCTCATAGTGCGGCGCGGAGACGAGCGAGTAGAGCAGCTTGCGCGTGTGGAGGCCGAAGGTCTCCTTGCGGTCGAGGATGTAAACGGAAACGACGATGCCCACGAGCAGGTCCTTGGCAAAGACCAGCACGCTCAGCACGCCGCCGGTCACGGCGACGATGGCGACCTGTGCGCCGGGAATGACGGTGTTCTTCACCCAGTCGACCAGCTCATTGTAGTAATCACGGACCAGCGTGAGCACGCGCTCGGAGATGTAGGGATTGTCCTCCACAAGCTGCGTGACCCAGGTGTAGATGGTGCGGTAATAGCTCTCGAGATTGGAAAAGAGCAGCGATACGCTCGCGACCAGCTCGGGGATCAGGATGCTGAAGAGCAGATACACGAGTCCCAGCGCAAGGAGCCAGGTCACAAGGATGCTCAGGCAGCGCATCAGTCCGGCGCGCTTGACGCCGAGCCTGTCGCGGAGGAGACGGTCGAAAAAGTCCACGATGGGCGTGAGCAGGTAGGCCATCGCAAGACCGTAAAGCACGGGCTTGAGGATGCCGAAGAGCTTTTCTATAAAAATAAACAGCACGCCGTCCTGAAAGAAGGTGTCGTAAAACACGAGAATGGCGCAGGCCGCGGCGGTAATGGTCACGCCCCAGTGAAGATAGGTTTTCTGCTTCATGTTTCCTCCCTTGCCCTCGGCCGGCACAGTGCCTGCCCGTATTCAGAATAGATCAAACTTAGCATACTATGATTATTGCGGAATTGCAATAGCACAATTTCTGTGCTATACTAAAATTAACCGAATCTTCAAACTTTTTCCGTTCGCAGAAAGGATGAATGCTGTGGAAAAGAAGCTGCTGTTCATCGTCAATCCCCGCGCGGGCAAGACGAAATCGCGCGCACCGCTGTTCGACGCCGTTTCGATCTTCTCCAAGGCGGGCTATCTGGTCCGCGTGGCGGAGACGCGGCGGCACGGTGACGCGACCGAGCTGGCCGAGCGCTTCGGCGGAGATTTCGATCTTGTCGTCTGCCACGGCGGAGACGGCACGCTCAACGAGACGGTCAACGGCATCATGCGCCTGCCGCGGGAGAAGCGTCCGCCGCTGAGCTACCTGCCCGGCGGCAGTACGAACGACTTCGCGGCAAGCCTGTCCATTTCCTCCGATCCCGCGCTCGCGGCACAGAGCGCCATGCGCCTTCAGCCGCGCGACCTGGACGTGGGCGTGTTCAATGAAAAGAACTTCGTTTACGTCGCGTCCTTCGGCGCGTTCACGCGCACGGCCTACACCGTGCCGCAGGACATCAAGAATATGTTCGGCCACTTCGCCTATCTTCTCGAGGGCGTGAAGGACCTTGAAACGCTCTGCCCCTATCCCATGAAGATTACCGCCGACGGCGAGGTGTTCGAGGGCGAGTACCTCTTCGGCGCGGTGTGCAACTCGACCTCCATCGCGGGACTGATGAAGCTCTCACCCGACGCGGTGGACCTGTGCGACGGGCAGTTTGAGCTGATGCTCGTGCCCGTGCCGAAAACACCGCTGCAGCTCCAGCGCACCATCCGCGCCATCGTTTACGAGGAATACGAAACGAGCAACGCGCTCATCTTCCGCCATGTCCGCCATGTCACGGCGGAGAGCGACGGCAGCATTCCATGGACGCTCGACGGCGAATACGCCCCCGGTGTGCCGAAAATCGAGATCGGCATTGAGGACAACGGGATACAGATGATGATCTGAGCCTGTGCAGAGGCTGAGAAACGCGCGGCGTCGCCGCGCGTTTCTCTTTTACTCGCTCGTGAGCTGGTAAACGCCCTCTGTATTGCCGAGCAGATACTGCGCAAATTCCACAGCCTGCGTGTCGGCCCCACCGTAGCGCACACCGTCTCCATCGTAGAGCCGCAGCACCGTCTGTGCCGTCTCGTCCGCACTGAGTTTTTCCAGCGCGGCAAGCAGCGCCGCAGCGAACTCGTCGCCGCCGACGATGGCGTCAGCGGTACTGACGGACACCGTCTCGCCGCCGACCGTGCAGCCGTAGATCTCCATCCAAAGCGCCTCATCCGGAGCCTCGCCGTGCAGCACCACAAGATCCGCAGTGGAGAACACCTCATCCGCGCTGACGTACTCTGTCAGACGCGGAATGCTGTCCGCCATCATGCCATTGGCGTTCACGTCCATCATGCTGTCGAGAAACCGCCGGGCCACATCGTCATCCACAGGCACGGCGAACACGGGGTCGCTCCCATTATCCATCCAGAAGCTGCCGAGCAGCGTCTCCCACGCGTGCAGCGCGCCGCCGCCCGCCGCGTCCTTTTCAAACGCCGCGCGCAGCGTGCGGTTTTGGTCGGAGAGTGGGAAATACAGCCCGACACGCTCCGTGCTGCCGGCGGGTTCCTCCGGCACGGAGACCAGCCGCAGCGTGTCCTCGTGCGCCAGATACGTCTCCAGCGGCACGAAGCCGACCTGCACCGAGCCGCGCGCGAGCGCGTCGGCGGTGGCCTCGTCGCTTGCGCCGAAGGTCACATTGACCCTGCCGACCGTCACGCCCTCGTCGGCGAGCGCGCCGATGAGCAGTGGCGGCAGCTCCTTCTTTAATTGCATCAACGCGTCTGTGTCACGGTCGCCCGCAACAAATTCCACATTCAGCTCCGCGAGCGTGATGCCCTCCTCCGGCGGTGGCGTCGGCTCGTCGGGCCTGCTCGGGGTGGGCTCCTGCTTTCCGCAGCCGCTGAGCACGGCGAGCAGCGCAAGGGCAAGGAAGAAAGAAAACATACGCTTCATGGTCAGCGCCTCCTCACAGAATAAGCTGGAATGAAATCCTCTGGTGTGGCTATTATAGCATAGGGCGCGGCGGGAAAGTGTGACGATTTCATTACAAATCACTTGATAATCCGCAAAAGCATGGTATGATTGGAAAAACAGTCTTTTCGGGGAGGTGAGCGCGCCGTGACGGCGAGAAAAAACAGGATACGGCTCGTCGGCGCGCTGCTCGCGCTCGTGCTTTCGCTTTCGCTCGTCGGCTGCGCTGTGCGGGAGGGATCGGCAGACGACGGGCGGCTGCGCGTCGTGACGACGCTCTTCCCCTACTACGATTTTGCCCGCGCCGTCGCGGGGGACCGCGCGGACGTGACGCTGCTGCTCGCACCGGGCCGCGAGGCGCACAGCTTTGAGCCGACCCCACTCGACGCCGTGACCATCTCGCGCGCCGACGTCTTCATCTACAACGGCGGCGAGGGCGAGGTCTGGGCGGACGATATGCTCGACGCCGTGGGCGAGGACATCGGCACGGTGCTGCGCATGATGGACTTTGTCGATGCCCGCGAGGAGGAATTCTCCGAGGGGATGCAGGGCGCGGACAGCCACGACCACGCGCATGGCCATGGCCATGACCACGACGAGCCTGACGCGCACGACCACGAGCTCCACGACCATGCGGAGCATGACCATGACGACAGCGACGAGGTCGAGTACGACGAGCACATCTGGACGTCGCCGAAAAACGCCATCAAGCTCTGCCGCGCCGTCGCCGACGCGCTCTGCGCGGCGGACGCGGAAAACGCCGATCTCTACCGCGCGAACTGCGAGGACTACTGCGCGCAGCTTGAAGCTCTCGACGCGGACCTCCGCGCCCTGCGCGCGAACGCCGTGCGCGATCTGCTGATCTTTGCCGACCGCTTCCCGTTTTTGTACTTCTGTGAGGAATACGACCTCCATTACCGCGCGGCGTTCCACGGCTGCTCGGGCGATACCGAGCCGAGCCTCGCCACGCTCAAGTACCTCATCGACAAGGTGAACGACGAGCACATTCCGGTCGTCTACACCATCGACCTGAGCAGCCAGAAGGTCGCGGAGGCGGTGAGCGAATGCACCGGCGCGCGCATCGAACGGCTGTGGTCGATGCAGACCATCTCGCGCACGGACTTCGACGCGGGCGAGACCTATTTGACGCTGATGCAGCGAAATTACGAGGCTTTGAAAGGAGGCTTGCTGTGATGGATCGGGATATTCTGCTTGCGTGCCGTGACGCAAGCCTCGGCTACGAGCACCGCGCGCTGCTCGAGCATCTGACGTTTACCGTCCGCGCGGGGGATTACCTCTGCGTGGTGGGCGAGAACGGCAGCGGCAAGTCGACGCTGATGAAAAGCCTGCTCGGGCTGCTTCCTCCGCTCGCCGGCACGATCGACTGCCCCGCGCAGCGCGCGGGCGCCATCGGCTACCTTCCGCAGCAGACGAGCGCGCAGCGCGATTTTCCCGCTACGGTGAGCGAGGTCGTGCTCTCGGGCTTTGCCAACAAGCGCGGGCTGCACTTTTTCTACTCCGCCGCGGAGAAGAGCGCGGCGCTGATGAACATGGGAAAGCTTGGCGTGCTGGAGCTGCAGAACCGCTGCTACCGCGAGCTTTCCGGCGGACAGCAGCAGCGCGTGCTGCTCGCGCGCGCCCTGTGCGCGGCGGACCGCCTGCTCATTTTGGACGAGCCGGTCACGGGTCTCGACCCCGCCGCCACGCAGGATCTCTATAAGACCCTGCGCTACCTCAACGAAAAAGAGAAGATGGCGGTCATCATGGTCACGCACGATATGCGAGGCGCGCTGCGCGAGGCGCATACGATTCTGCACATCGGGCGCGACGGCTGGTTTTTCGGCACGGTGGCGGAGTATCTTGTCTCCCCCGCCGGCAAGCGGTTTGGAGGTGCATTGTGAGTCTGCTGCTGGAAATGTTCACCTACCCCTTTATCCTGCGGGCCTTCGCCGTGGGCATCCTCGTCTCGCTCTGCGCGGCGCTGCTCGGCGTGCCGCTCGTTTTGAAGCGCTATTCCATGATCGGCGATGGCCTTTCCCACGTCAGCTTCGGCGCGCTGGCCGTCGCGGTCGCCTGCGGCTTCGCGCCGCTGGCGTTCTCCGTGCCGGTCGTGGTGGCCTCGGCCTTCCTGCTGCTGCGCATCGCGGAGCACAGCCGCATCGGGGCGGACGCCGCCATCGCGGTGCTCTCGGCCTCGGCGCTCGCCATCGGCATTGTGGTCACGAGTCTCACCACGGGCATGACCACGGATGTGGACAGCTATATGTTCGGCAGCATCCTCGCCATGTCGCGCGGCGACGTGGCGCTCTCGGTGACGCTGGCAGCTGCCGTGCTGGCGCTCTTTATCCTCTTTTACCATCGGCTTTTTGCCGTCACGTTTGACGAGAGCTTTTCCCGCGCGACGGGTGTGAAGGTGGGCGCCTATCATTCGCTCCTCGCGCTGCTCACGGCGCTGACGGTCGTGCTCGGAATGCGCATGATGGGCGCCATGCTCATCTCCAGCCTCGTCATCTTCCCTGCGCTCTCCGCCATGCGCATCTTCAAGAGCTTCCGCGCGGTGGTCGTGTGCGCGGGCGCACTGAGCGTGGTGTGCTTCTGCACGGGGCTGATCGCCTCGTACCTCCTCTCCACGCCGGTCGGCGCGAGCGTGGTGCTCTGCAACCTGCTCGTGTTCCTGCTCTGCTGCCTTGCGGGACGGAGATAACAAAAGAAAACAGCGGGACGCGAAGCCCTGCTTGGGGCCTCGCGTCTCGCTTTCATTATGAGAAGCTCGCGTGGAAACGATGTCAGATGACGTGGTACTCTTTGAGGAGCTTTTCGATGTCGGTGCCCTCGATCTTGCCGAGCACCTTCTTGAGCGCCATTTTTTCCACGAGGTTCAGCTCCATGTCGATGGGCTTCTTGCCGTCGCGCAGCTTCACGGTCGCGTCGAGCAGGTCGCGCACGTCATACACGCTGCCCCAGACCTCGGGCACGCCGCGGTCGACGTTCAGCAGAGTGTAGACGGCCTCCATGCCGGTGCGCATGGAATACTCGGTGGTGAAAATGGTGTCGCGCGGGGTCTCGGCAAACTGGCCGAGGAAGGCGAAGTTCACGGCTCCGTCGGGCACGACCTTCGGACGGTCGCCGTAGGCGCGCGGCATGAAGAAGGCGTCGATATACGGCATCATGACCGGCACGGTGTTGGCACTGTTCTCCGCCATATCCTCGATCTGCTCGACAGGCACACCGAGGTGGTAGAGCCACTCCATGCAGATCTCCTTGCCGGTGCACTCACGCATGGGCTTCTTGACGAAGTCGCCGGGCTTGTCGGTGAAGAGGGAATAGACCCACACGAGGCAGTGGTCCTTGGGCTGAGAGCGGAACTGCGGCTGGCGGTTGATGGTCCAGCTCATGAGCCAGGAGGAATCCTTCACGGTCACGATGCCGCCGGTGACGACCTTGCCGGAGAACGGGTCGCGCTTGCAGATCTTGGTGATATAGGGGATGATACGCTGGTCGAGCGTTTCGACGGTGGCGCTCATCCAGTTGGTCTGCTCGGGATCGTAGCAGAACTTGTCGGGGTGGCCGAAGGCGGGGTCCTGCGCGGCGATCTTGCGCCACATATCCCAGCCGCCGCCCTCCTTGATCTCGGTGTTGTAGGGCGCGGGGGTGTTCTGGCTGCCCATCGAGGAATTTTCCACGCAGCCGCCGTTGGTGATGAACACGAGGTCGTTCTCGGTGAGGTCGATGGCGCTCGCCGCGCCGTTTTCAAGAATGTCGATGCGCTTGGCGACCTTGCGGTCGCTCTTGCAGTCGAACTCCACGTTCGTCACCTGCACGCCGAAGTGGAACTGCACGCCGAAGCCCTCGAGGTACTTGACCATCGGCAGGATCATGGACTCATACTGGTTGTACTTCGTGAAACGCAGCGCCGTGAAGTCGGGCAGTCCGCCGATGTGGTGGATATAGCGCTGGATATAGAGCTTCATCTCCAGCGCGCTGTGCCAGTTCTCAAAGGCGAACATTGTGCGCCAGTAGAGCCAGAAGTTGGAATTGAACACCTCGTCGTCGAAGAAGTCGGTGATGCGCTTGTCCTGCAGGTCCTCGTTGGGGGTGAAGAAGAGCTTCATGATCTCCATCGCGCCCTTGTCGGAGAGGTCGAACTTGCCGTCGGTGTGCGCGTCCTGGCCGCGCTTCTCGGTCGCGCGGCAGAGGGAGTAGTTGGGGTCGGCCTTGTTGAGCCAGTAGTATTCATCGAGCACGCTCACGCCCTCGGTCTCGATGGAGGGGATGGAGTGGAACAGGTCCCACATGACCTCGAAATGGTTGTCCATCTCGCGGCCGCCGCGCATGACGTAGCCGATGTTCTCAAATTTCCAGCCGTCGCAGGCGCCGCCTGCGGTGGGGCCTTTCTCAAGGATATGCACGCGCTCGCCCTTCATCTGTCCGTCGCGGACGAGATAGCACGCGGCGGTCAGGGCCGCCAGACCGCTGCCGACGATGTAGGCGGATTTGTTGTCCACGCCCTCGGGCTTTTTGGGGCGGGCAAAGGCTTCATAGTTGCCGCTGGAATAATACATGGATCATTTCTCCTTTCGATCTTTCTGCTTCGGCCGCCGGCTCACGAAACACGTTCGACCTTGGGAGCCGGGCGACGGTAGGTTTTCCTTTTGATGGGGAAAGCATACCGCGCATTTGAAAAAAGAACAATCAGCAGAAAACGCCCCGTGATAAAAAACTTATCACGGGGCGCGGAACTGTATAAAATTTTATCATTCCGCCAGGTTTGATAAAAGCGGCTTGTCCGTCCGCAGCCGCCCGAGCGCGGCGGAAACGCTGCCGTGGATGACCTGCTCGAGCCGCTCCACGATGAGCGCGGGGTCGCCCTTCATGTCGCTTTTGATCCAGTCGAGCATGAGACCGACGAACATATATTTGTAGAGCGTGGCAATAAAGGCCTTGTCCTCCTGCCGCACGCTCATGCCCTGCGCCTGCTCCTCGACCACGCCCTCGAGCAGATCGTAGGTGATGCGATAGAGGTAGTTTTCCACCTGCTCGCGGCTGACGGAGCGGTAGACATTGAGAATAAAGGGCTTGTTGTCCTGCACGGCCTCGAAGATCTGCAGCAGTCCCTGCTGCCACGTTTCGTAGGTTTTTTTGCCCGCGAGGGCGCGGCTCGCGTCCTCCTCGCAGCACCACTCAACAAGGTCGTAAATGTCCTTGAAGTGGTAATAAAAGGTCATGCGGTTGATGCCGCAGTCCTCGGCGATGTCGTTGATGGTGATCTTGTTGAGCGGCTTTTGCAGCAGCAGATGCTTCAGCGACGCCTCCAGCGCCCGCTTCGTAACCTGCGACATGGCGTGACCTCCTTTTCCGCAGCTGCGTTTATTGTACCCGAGCGGCGGGGAAAATGCAAGGACGCGCCGCGCGATTTTTTCGCGGGGGCTTTTCAAACCGTCCGCGCCGTGCTATACTGCCAGTAAGGAACGCTGCGGAACGGAGGAGAACGGTATGGAGGCAAAGGAGCTGCTGCGCGTGCTGCACACGGCGGAGCGCCTGAAGGACGAGACAAGGCATTGCTACACCTCCGGCGGACGGCGCGAGAGCGTGGCCGAGCACAGCTGGCGGCTGGCGCTGACGGCGCTTTTCCTGCGCGACGAGTTTCCCGCGCTGGACATGGACAGGGTGATCCGGATGTGCCTGATCCACGACCTCGGCGAGTGCTTTACCGGCGATATCCCGAGCTTTCTCAAGTCCGGCGGCGACGAGGAGCGCGAGCGCTCGGCGCTGGAGACCTGGGTCGCTTCGCTTCCCGCGCCGTACAGCGTGGAGCTGAAGACGCTCTACGCCGAGATGGACGCGCTGGAGACGGACGAGGCCAGGCTCTACAAGGCGCTCGACAAGCTCGAGGCGGTCATCCAGCACAACGAGTCCGATATTGCAACGTGGCTGCCGCGCGAGTATGAACTGAATCTGACCTACGCCGACGAAAACGTGGCGTTTTCCGATTATCTCAAGCGGCTGCGCGAGGAGATCCGTCGGGAGACGAGGGACAAGATCGCGGCGGCGGAACACAACAGACAATGAAAGAGGTGCTTTTATATGGCAGGAACGGTACATGAAGTGGAAAACCACGCGCTGCTCGCCGAGGTCGAGCACGAGGCGGCAAATGCCGCGCAGGAGCTGGTCGAGGCGGCGCGCCTGCACCGCGGGCAGATCGTGGTGATCGGCTGCTCGACGAGCGAGGTCGTCGGCCATCAGGTCGGCAGCTGGTCTACGCCGGAGGCGGCGCAGGCCATCTTCCGCGGGCTGCAGAGCGTATTCGCGCCGAGGGGGGTCTATCTCGCGGCGCAGTGCTGCGAGCATTTGAACCGCGCACTGATCGTGGAGCACGAGGCGGTGCCGAACGCGGAGATCGTCAACGTTCTGCCGCAGCCGAAGGCGGGCAGCTCGTTTGCGACCGCTGCCTATGAGAGCTTCCATCACCCCGTTGCGCTCGAGGAGATCCGCGCCGACGCGGGACTGGACATCGGCGGCACGCTCATCGGGATGCACCTCAAGAAGGTCGCCGTTCCCGTGCGGCTCAAGCAGGATCATATCGGGCAGGCCATCGTGCTGGCGGCGCGTGTGCGCCCCAAATTCATCGGCGGCGAGCGCGCCATCTACAACGAGGAGCTCAAGAACGGCTATCCCGATTTCGACGCAGAGTAACAGAAAAGCACCGCTTTCGCGGTGCTTTTTTGCTGCTCTTTTTACTTCTTGCGGCAGGTCAGCTCGCCGTTTTCCGCGTCGAGCACGAGCGTGCTGCCGGCGGGCAGGTCGCCGCGCAGGATCTCTTTCGCGATCAGCGTCTCCGCGGCGCTCTGGAGGTAGCGCTTGAGCGGGCGTGCGCCGTAGATCGGATCGAAGCCGCGCTCGATGATGAGGCTCTTCGCCGCGTCGGTGACGTCGAGCTTGAGCGTCTTGTCCGCCATGCGCTTGCGCAGACCCTGCATCAGAATTTCAATGATGCCGTTCAGATTTTCCTTCGTCAGCGGCTTGAACAGGATGATCTCATCCAGCCGGTTGAGGAACTCCGGACGGAACGCGCGGCGCAGCTCGCCCATGACGGCATTGCGTGCGCTCTCGGCGATGCTGCCGTCCGGCTGGATGCCGTCAAGCAGTTCGGCCGAGCCGAGGTTCGAGGTCAGGATGATGATGGTGTTCTTGAAGTCCACCGTGCGGCCCTGCGAATCGGTGATGCGTCCGTCGTCGAGGATCTGCAGCAGGATGTTGAAGACATCCGGGTGCGCCTTTTCGACCTCGTCAAACAGCACGACGCTGTACGGCTTGCGGCGCACGGCCTCGGTCAGCTGACCGCCCTCGTCGTAGCCGACGTATCCCGGGGGCGCGCCGATGAGACGCGAGACGGAGAACTTCTCCATATACTCGGTCATGTCGATGCGTACCATGTTGTGTTCATCGTCGAACAGGCAGTCCGCGAGGGACTTCGCCAGCTCCGTCTTGCCGACGCCTGTGGGGCCGAGGAAGAGGAAGCTGCCGATGGGGCGGTTCGGGTCGGCGATGCCCGCGCGCGAGCGCTGGATGGCCTCGGTCACGAGGCGGACGGCCTCGTCCTGCCCGACCACGCGCTTGTGGATGATCTCGTCGAGGCGCAGCAGCTTTTCGCGCTCGCCCTCCATCAGACGGCTGACGGGGATGCCCGTCCACTTGCCGACGATGTCGGCGATCTCGTTCTCGGTCACGGTGTCATGCACCATGGAGTTGTCGCTATTGTGCTTCTCGGCCGCAGCCTCGGCGTCCTTGAGCTGCTTTTCAAGCGCGGGCAGATCGGAATACTTGAGCTTCGCGGCCTTCTCGTACTCGAGATTGGCCTGCGCCCGCTCGATGTCGCCGTGCATCTGCTCGATCTCGCTCTTGAGCTTCTTGACGCTCTCCACGCCGTTCTTCTCCGCCTCCCAGCGGGACTTCATGGCGTTGAACTGCTCCTTCTCGTCGGCAAGCTCCTTCTTCAATTCCTCCAGACGGTCGCGGGAGAGCTGGTCGTCCTCCTTCTTGAGGGCCATTTCCTCGATCTCCTGCTGCATGATCTTGCGGCGCAGATCGTCCAGCTCAGCGGGCATGGAGTCGATCTCCGTGCGGATCATCGCGCAGGCTTCATCGACCAGATCGATGGCCTTGTCGGGCAGGAAACGGTCGGTGATATAGCGCGCGGACAGCGTCGCGGCGGCGACGAGCGCGTTGTCGTGGATGCGCACGCCGTGGTAAATTTCATAACGCTCCTTGAGTCCGCGCAGGATGGAGATGGTGTCCTCCACCGTCGGCTCGTCGACCTGTACAGGCTGGAAGCGGCGCTCGAGCGCGGCGTCCTTTTCGATGTACTGGCGGTACTCGTCGAGCGTGGTCGCGCCGATGCAGTGCAGCTCGCCGCGGGCGAGCAGAGGCTTCAAAAGATTGCCTGCGTCCATGCTGCCCTCGGTCTTGCCCGCGCCGACGATGGTGTGCAGCTCGTCGATGAAGAGGATGATCTTCCCCTCAGACTTCTTGACCTCGTTCAGAACGGCCTTCAGGCGTTCCTCGAACTCGCCGCGGTACTTCGCGCCCGCGATGAGCGCGCCCATGTCGAGCGAGAAGATGGTGCGGTCCTTCAGCCCCTCGGGCACGTCACCGCGCACGATACGCTGGGCAAGGCCCTCGGCGATGGCGGTCTTGCCGACGCCCGGCTCGCCGATGAGCACAGGGTTGTTCTTGGTTTTACGCGACAGGATGCGGATGACGTTGCGGATCTCCGCATCGCGGCCGATGACGGGGTCAAGCTCCTTGCTGCGGGCGCGCTCGACAAGGTCGGTACCGTATTTCTTGAGCGCGTCGTAGGTCTCCTCGGGATTGTCCGAGGTCACGGGAGCGGTTTTGACCTTGCTCAGCTCGTCGGTAAAGCGGCTGCGCGTGATGCCGTGGCTCTGGAGCAGCTGCTTGACGTCGCTCGTTCCCTCGGAGAAGATAGCGAGCATCAGGTGCTCGACGGAGATATAATCGTCGTGCAGCTTCTCGGCGGTCTTTTCGGCAAGGTTCAGAATTTTGCCGGTCTCCGGTGAGGCGTACACCTCGCCGCTGCCGCCGGAGACCTTCGGCAGACGCCGGATCAGCGTGTCCAGCTCGGAGAGCAGGCCGTCGCAGTCCACGCCCATCTTGCCGAAGAGCGACGCGATGAGTCCGCCGTCCTGATCGACAAGGGCATAGAGCAGATGCTCGGGGGTCAGATACTGGTTGCCGTTCTCCTGCGCCATGCTCTGCGCGGTCTTGACGGCGTCCAGCGTTTTCTGGGTATATTTTTCAGCGTTCATATAAATTCACCTCTATTGACAAAACTGCGAATCGATTAAATCAGAAGCCCGCGGCCCCGCAGGTCGCCGCGGTAGGCCAGCTCCACGTCCTTGGCGCTCAGATCGCCGCTCAGATAGCCCTTGAGCAGGCGGTCGAAGAGCTGCACATAGGCGCTGATGGCGCCGGCGATGTCCTCCGCCGAGCGGGCGTGTCCGCGCGGCATGGCGAGCGGACGGACGAAGCGCCCGTCGTAGAGCGAGCAGGCGATCGTGCCGCCGAGCGCCGGCGCGAGACAGGCATTCTCGATACGCGCCCACAGACGGAAGAAGTCCGTCAGCGCGGCGATCAGCTCCGCCGACTGCGTGCGGAACACGACGTTGAGCGTGCCCAGCGTATCCTCGCTGCCGCCGAGATCGACCTCATACTTGACCGTCGGACGGTACTTGTAGGCGAGGCTCGATTTGAGCGACATGGACTGCGAGTTCGGTGCGAAAAACGGCACCAGCTCGCACGAGGGGGAAACGAGCGCCTCGATGGCCTCGAAAATATCGTTGATGCGCCGCTCCGGCGTGGGGACAGAGACGTACTCGGACAGGATGCGGTTCACCAGCGCCGAGCGGTTCGTGCCCAGCCGGTGCGCCAGCGCGTCGACCTCCCGCACCACCTCATCCGAGAGCGTCAGGCTGTATAGATTCTTTTTCATCATGCGTCTCCTTACCGGGTTTTTCTTTGCTGTACCGTATCATAGCACAGCAAAAACTTTTGTCAATAAATTTATATAAATATTTTAGCGAATTATAGAAATGTTTACACGGAGTTCATTTTCTGCCCTTGTATTTCCAGTCGCGGAAATACAGCAGCGCCTCCAGAATGGACAGCGCCGAGCGAAGCCGTCCAAGGTCGATGCCGGGGTAATGGATGACCAGCGTGTGCTGCGGCGCGGAGCCGGGACGCAGGGCAAAATCCGAGAGGAAGGAGAGCCGCACGCCGCGCCCCTCGGCGTCGGCACGCAGCACATGGTCGGTGCATTTCGTGTCGATCGTCAGAAGGAAGTGCAGCCCCGCGTCCTCACCGGACACCCGGCAGTGCTCGCCGAGCGGGCTTTGCAGAATGGTGTCGATGACCGCGTCGCGCTGCGCGCGGTAGGACTTGCGCATCCGGTTGATGTGCGCTTCAAAATACCCCTCGTCCAAAAAACGCGCGAGCGTGTGCTGCTCCATTGCCGGCACAGTGGAGGAGTAGAAGCCGAGCTGCGCGCGGTAGCGCTCGGTCAGGCTCTTGGGCAGCACCATATAGCTGATGCGCAGCGAGGGCGCGAGCGTGCGCGAGAAGGTGTTGACATAGATCACGCGCCCCGCGCGGTCGATGCTCTGCAGCGTGGGGATGGGGCGCAGCGTGAAGCGGAACTCGCTGTCGTAATCGTCCTCGATGATATAGCGGCCCTCCCGCGCCTCCGCCCAGCGCAGCAGGCTCTGGCGGCGGCCGATGGGCGTCACCGCGCCGGTGGGGAATTGGTGGTTCGGCGAGGTGTGCAGGATCTGTGCGCCGCTCATTTCCAGAGATCTCAGGCTCACGCCGCCCTCATCCACAAGCACGGGCGCAGTCCTTGCGCCGCCGAGCGCGTAGATGCGCGCGGCCTTGGAGTAGCCGGGGTCCTCCACGCCGTAGACGGCCTCGCGCCCGAGCAGCTGGACGATGAGGTTATAGAGGTACTCCGTGCCTGCGCCGACGACGATCTGTTCCGGCGCGGCGGAGATGCCGCGGAAGCGGTAGAGATGCTGCGCGATGGCTCTGCGCAGTGCGTCCGCGCCGTTCGGCGGCGTGGCGCGCAGCAGCGCCTCGCCCTCCTCGCTCAGCACGCGGCGCATGAGCTTTGCCCACACGGAAAAGGGAAAGTCCTCCGTCCCGCTGCCGCCGGAGCTGAGATCGAGCAGCCACGAGCGCTGCGGCTGCGGCGCGCTCCGGGCCGGGGCGCGCCCGGGCGCGGCGGGGTGCCGCTCCACGTCGGCGACGTAGTAGCCGCGCTTCTCGCGCGTGTAGAGATAGCCCTCCGCCTCGAGCTGGGCATAGGCGTTCTGCACCGTGATGACCGCCGTTTGCAGATGGCTTGCAAGTGAGCGCTTGCTCGGCAGCTTTTCGCCCGCCGTCAGGCGGCCCGCGAGAATGTCCTCACGGATGCAGCGGTAAAGATAATCGTAGCGCGCGAGCTTTCCGCGCCGGTCAAGATCGTAGGTGAGCATGGGCATCTCCAATCTGGTTCTATGAAAATATATTGATTTGATGCTTTTATTAAGTCCAATTCTGATTAAAATACAGACCAAGCAGAAATGCAAGACTTTTTTGGAGATGATTTTCATGACGGATATGAAATTGCGTAAGCTGGTCCTCGCGGCGCTGTTCGCCGCCCTCTGCACCGTGATGACGATGGTCATCCAGGTGCCCTCGCCCATGCAGGGCTACGTCAACCTCGGCGACTGCGCCGTGCTGCTCTCAGCGTGGGTGCTGGGGCCGTGGTACGGCGGCGCGGCGGCGGGCCTCGGCTCGATGCTCGCCGACCTGCTGAGCTATCCGCACTATGCCCCCGGCACGCTCGTCATCAAGTTCACGATGGCGGTCGCCGCGGCGTATATTTTTGAGGCCATGCGGGAGCGCAGCGGCAAGCTGGCGGCGCAGCTCATCGGCGGCGCGGCGGCGGAGATCATCATGGTCCTCGGCTACTTCGGCTATGCGAGCCTGTGGCTCGGCAAGGGTCTGGCCGCGGCGGCGTCCATTCCCGGCAACCTCGTACAGGGCGTGTTCGGCATTGCCGCCGGCATCGCGGTCTACGCGGTGCTCGACCGCAGCCACGTTCTCGCCCGCGCCTGATTTTGGATTGCATTGCGCCCTTGTTCATGGTATCCTGTTGAGGAAACATAAATCCCCTTGCAGGAGGTCCGCCATGAAGATCAAGGTCGTGGATATGCCCTACGAGCAGGCGCTTGCGCAGCCGAGAGAAAAGCACACGCCGCCGCGCCGTCCGTCCATGCTGTTCCGCGCGCTCCTGCGCGCGCTGTCCGCGCCTGACCTGCGCGCGACGCATTTTCGCTGTGACCGCGTGGGCATGGAGCGGCTCGGCCCTGACGAGCCCTGTCTCGTTCTGATGAATCACTCCTGCTTTCTGGACCTGAAGATCGCTGCGGCGGTGCTCTATCCGCGCCCCTTCAACATCGTCTGCACGTCGGACGGCTTTGTGGGCAAGGCGGGACTGATGCGCGCGCTCGGCTGCATTCCCACGCGGAAGTTTCAGCCGGACACCGCGCTCGTGCGCGATATGCTCTACGCGGTGAAGAAGCTCAAAAGCTCCATCCTCCTCTATCCCGAGGCGAGCTACAGCTTCGACGGCACGGCCACGCCGCTGCCGGAGAGCCTCGGCAAGTGTGTCAAGGTGCTCGGCGTGCCGGTCGTGCTGCTGCGTACCTGCGGCGCGTTCGCGCGCGACCCGCTCTACAACGGACTGCAGAACCGCAGGGTCAATGTCTCCGCGGAACTGCGCTATCTGCTCTCGCCCGAGGAGGCCGCGGAGAAGAGCGCGGACGAGATCAACGCGCTGCTCGCGGATGAATTTTCCTTTGATAACTTCCGCTGGCAGCAGGAAAACAGCGTCGTCGTGAACGAGCCGTTCCGCGCCGACGGTCTCAACCGCGTGCTCTACAAATGCCCGCACTGCGGCACCGAGGGCGAAACGGAGGGCCGCGGCACGGAGCTTATCTGCCGCGACTGCGGCGTGCGCTACCGCCTGACGGAGCTGGGCGCGCTCGAATGTGAGAACGCTGAGGCGAAATTCACCCATGTTCCCGACTGGTATGCGTGGGAACGCGCGTGCGTGCGCGAGGAGCTGGAGCAGGGCAGCTATCTGCTCGACGCTCCGGTGAGCATCTGCGTGATGGTCAACTTCCGGCAGATCTGCCGCGTCGGCGAGGGCCGCCTGCGCCACGATGCGAACGGCTTCCGCCTCACGGGCTGCGGCGGAAAATTGGACTTCACGCAGAAGCCCGAGACCAGCTACAGTCTCTACGCTGACTACTTCTGGTATGAGCTGGGCGACATGATCTGCATCGGCGACCGCGACGTGCTCTACTACTGCTTCCCGCAGGGGAAGGGCGATGTGGTCGCCAAGACGCGGCTCGCCGCCGAGGAGCTCTACAAGCTCAAACGCGCCGAAAGGGCCGCGAAAAACGGCTGATGCAACCGTCCGTTGCGCAAATCCCGAGAGCTTTTCTTGCCTGCCACCGCAGAATGCGCTACGATGGGGACAGAAAACAGAAAGGAGAGCGGCGGTGAGCTTTCAGGAAAATCTGATCCGTGCGCGCAAGGCGCGCGGTATGACGCAGGAGGAGCTGGCGACAAGGCTGAGCATCTCGCGGCAGGCGGTGAGCAAGTGGGAGACGGGGGAATCGCTCCCCGACCTCTATAAGCTCGCGTCGCTCGCCGATGAACTGGGCGTGAGCACCGACGTGCTGTGCGGCCGCGAGCCGGCTGCTTTGTGCGGCGAGGTACCCGCAACGGCTTTCGCGGGGGACGCTGCCGAGAGAGAAGCCTTTGCGGAGGAGATCCGGAGGATCGCAAAGCAGAACAGATCTCTGCGCTACGTCGTAGGCATACTGGTGCTGATTTGCGGCGTGCTGACCATGCTGTCGGGATACCGTTCACTCCAAAACAGCAAGGCACCGAGCAATGAAATAACGATGCCCGCACCCCTGCCGGACACGATCACCATCAGCGGTCTGACGCTCGACATCGATGGTATTGCGTTGGTATTCCGCTTCGTCCCCAGCGTCAGCGGCGAGGGCTACGAGTGGTCGGCGAGCTGCGCGCCGGACAACAACGGTCTGATCTCCGTTGAAACGACGACGGACGGCGGCATCTGCACCGTGCGGCTTTTGAATGTTCCGCGGTACGACGGCGTTACGCTTTCCGCCACCGTGACGAACGGGGCGGAGAGCCGCAGCGTCTGTCTTGCCACGGACATCCGCGTCGGGGAAAACAGCATCTCCTGGGACCCTCAGGTGTAGCGCCCCGACAGACAATCAAACAGACCATGCCGGACGGCTGCCCCGAAGGGCAGCCGTCTTTTCGGCTCCGCACCACCACACGGCCTCGCGCATACCCTGACAAAGGGAGAGGAAGTGGCCCCGATGCGGATGACACTTGACGCGCTGCCGGTCGGCGCGAGCGCCGTAGTGACGGCGCTGCGCTCCACCGGTGCACAGCGCCGCCGGATGCTCGACCTCGGCTTCGTGCCGGGCTCGTGCGTCCGCGCCCTGCACGTTTCCCCGTGGAGCGACCCGGTCGCCTACGGTGTGCGCGGCGCGGTCATCGCGCTGCGGCGCGAGGACGCGGGCGGCGTGCAGATCGAAATGCTTTGATTTTTCAGGAGGGATCGCCCCATGCCGAACGAGGCGCATATCATTGCTCTGGCCGGAAACCCGAACGTGGGCAAATCCACCGTGTTCAACGCCCTCACCGGGCTGCGGCAGCACACGGGCAACTGGCCGGGGAAAACCGTCGCCGCGGCGCGCGGCGATCTTACATACGGCGGCGAGCGTTTCACGCTCGTCGATCTGCCGGGGACGTACTCGCTGTTCCCCAACTCCGCCGAGGAGGAGATCGCGCGGGACTATCTCTGCTCCGGCGAGGCGGAGGCCGTGCTCATTTTGGCGGATGCGACCTGTTTGGAGCGCAGTCTGAACCTCGTGCTGCAAACGCTCGAGGCGGCGGACGTTCCCGCGGTCGTGTGCGTGAATCTTTTGGACGAAGCGGCGAAGAAGGGCATCGTGCTCGATCTGCCCGCGCTCTCCCACGCGCTCGGTGTACCGGTCGTCGGCACGGCGGCAAGCTGCGGAGAGGGGCTGGACGAACTGCGTGCGGCGCTGGCCGCCGCCGTCCGCGAAAAGCCTCGGCGGAGAGAGACGGCGGTCGAATATCCCCGCGCGGTCGAGCGCGCGGTGCGCGTGCTGGAGCCGGCACTCGCGCCGTTCGCGCGGGAGCAGAGCCGCTTCTACGCGCTGCGGCTGCTGGAGGACGACGCTCTGTTCTTCACCCGCTTCGGCGCCGATCTGCCCGCTTTGGCGGCGGAGCGCATCGGGGAGGTCTGCGTCCGCGCCCGCGCCGAGCTGGGGGAGCTGACCGGCGACGCCCTGCGCGACGCGCTGGTGGGTGCGCTCTCCGCCCGCGCCACGGAGCTGGTGCGGCTGTGCGAGCGGCGGGACGAGACCGCCGCGCAGCGGCGTGACCGGCGGCTCGACCGCCTGCTTACCTCCCGCGCGACGGGCATCCCCGTAATGCTTGCGCTCTTCGGGACGATCTTATGGCTGACGGTCGAGGGCGCGAATGTGCCGTCACAGCTGCTCTCGCGGCTGCTGTTTTCGGCGCAGGAGCCGCTGCGGGGGCTTCTTGCCTTCCTGCCGCCGTTCTGGCGCGGCGCGCTGGTGGACGGAATGTACCGCACGCTTGCGTGGGTCGTATCGGTAATGCTGCCGCCGATGGCGATCTTCTTCCCGCTCTTTACGCTGCTCGAGGACGTGGGCTATCTGCCGCGCGTGGCGTTCGTGCTCGACCGCTGCTTCGCCCGCGCCGGGGCGCACGGGCGGCAGAGCCTGACGATGTGCATGGGTCTCGGCTGCAACGCCTGCGGCGTGACGGGCTGCCGCATCATCGACTCGCCGCGCGAGCGGCTCATCGCGATGCTGACGAACAGCCTTGTGCCGTGCAACGGGCGCTTTCCGCTGCTCATCACGCTTTTGACCGCGTTCCTTTCCGGTGGAGCCATGCTCGGCGCAAGCGCAGGACTGCTCGCGTCGCTGGTGCTCTCCGTGTGCGTGACGCTGCTCGTCTCGCACCTTCTGTCCGCCACGCTGCTGCGGGGAGAAAGCTCCGCCTTCTCTCTCGAGCTGCCGCCCTACCGCCGTCCGCGCGTGGGGCAGGTGCTGGTGCGCTCGCTTCTGGATCGGACGGTATTCATCCTCGGCCGCGCGGTGACGGTCGCCGCGCCTGCGGGCCTGCTCATCTATCTGATGGGGAACTGCACCGTGGGAGATACCACGCTGCTCGCGCACGGCGCGGCGGCGCTCGATCCGCTGGGGCGTGCGTTGGGGCTGGACGGTATGATTTTGCTTGCCTTTCTGCTCGGCTTTCCGGCGAATGAGATCGTGCTGCCGATCCTGCTCATGGGCTACTCCTCGGCGGGAACGCTGGTGGACGGCGCGTCGCTCGCGGAGCTCAGGACCATGCTGCTGGCGAACGGCTGGACGGGAACGACCGCGCTTTGTACGCTGCTCTTCTCGCTGTTCCACTTCCCCTGCGGCACGACCACGCTCACGCTCGCGCGGGAATCGAAGAGCCTGAAATGGACGCTCGTCGGCGTCGCGCTGCCGACAGCGGTGGGCATGACGGTCTGCTTCACCGTGCATCTGGCGGCGACATGGCTGAAAATATGAATACAAAACGTATTATCGCTTACAAATTATACGGTTTGTCGCCAAAAATCGACAAAAAGAGGCGTAAACCTATTGGCGGGGCTTCGTAAAACAGTTATTTTGAAAAATGCTTGAAAACGACTGTCTTCACGAGACGGCGCGGCTTCGGTCACACCGGTTCCTTTTTTGCAAGTTCCTCCAAAGGGATAAAGCCGATGGTCATATTTGATGTAGATCTTCTGCCTGCGCTCACCGCTGGACCTGTCAGGCGCTTCCGCATAAATCATCTTTATCAGCTCTCGCAGCATACACGGGGCGATTTCCTCGATGTCCACGTATTTTTCTGCCGGCTCCAGCTGGAGCTGTTGTTTCATTACGAAGATGACATGCTGACGGTATCTGAGAATATACCCCTTGACCAACCGGATGTGCCTCTGCACCTTTGCCGTGGGTTCAAGTCCCGCCTCGCGCACCAAACAATGATAATTCGAACGACATTATCCATGCGGGTAGTGTGATCGGATTTATCATTTCTATTGAAAATGTGCTTTAATGGACAAGGGCAGGTTACACATCCCGCAGTGCGTTCGGTGTTGACAGAAGGCGAGGAAACTGGTATAATACGCAAAAAGAGGAAATCAAAAGCAGGAAATTTGTGCAGTTCCCCCTATTGGGAGGCAATTTGATTGGATAACTTGCATTCCGTCTTTGTCATCGGTGAGTCGCGCACCAATGCCGACAATGCCATCACAAAGATGTACGGCACCTTTTACATGGCGTTCGAGGTCGAGGAGACGACCTTTGAAATTCTGGACTTCAGCTGCACGCACACGATCGCCACAACGCAGGACTTCCTGCGCAGGCTGTTCCTCGGTCAGACGTTCCCTGAGGTGGATGACTGGCTGGAGGATGCGCTGAACTGCCGCTACGGCGGCTCCTCGCGCAAGGCTGTGCTGGTCGCCTACCGTGACGCACTCAAGCGCTGGCGGCTGATGACCGGAAACGAATGAGAACAATCGCATAGCTGCTTCACGACTGTCTGCCACCGCTCGCCGCGATGGCGTCACAGCTGAAACCCAGCAGAATTGGGCCGCCTTTGGGGGTCTGGTTTTGTTGGGCTTTTTTGTTTTTAAACGGGTCGGTACCACCCGTTTGAAAAATATATTTTTTAGAGGAGAGAAAAAGTATGTTACCTGCTATTCAAAACGGCTTTACCTTCATCGCGTTTCTGATGTTTGTAGCCGGCGGCCTGCTGGCGCTCGAAAAATACGCCAAGTGGAAGATCTTCAACTATATGCCCCCGCTCGTTTGGATCTATCTGCTCAACATGGTGTTCTGCACGATGGGCCTGTTCAATTCCGACGCGGTCTCGTCGGCCTACGACAGTCTGAAGAACAATCTGCTGTATGCAATGATCTTCGTCATGCTGCTGCGCTGCGACTTCCGCAAGCTCGCCAAGCTCTCCGGCCGCATGATCGCCATCTTCCTCGGCTGCTCCGTCACGCTCGCGATCGGCTTCATCATCGGCTTCCCCATTTTCAAGAGCAGCCTCGGCGGCGGTGAGACCATCTGGGGCGCAACGGCCGCTCTGTACGCCTCCTGGGTCGGCGGCTCTGCCAACATGGCCGCCATGCAGGACGCGCTTCCCGTCGACCCCGGCGCGTATGCCTGCGCGCTCACGCTTGATACCGTCTGCTACTCTGTATGGATCGCCCTTCTGATCTTCATGGTCCGCTACTCCTCCAAGTGGGACAAGTCCGTTAAGGCGGACACCTCCAAGCTCTCCGCGATCGCCGATGTCGCCAACGAAGAGGTCGAGAAGGAGAAGAAGGCTAAGGCGACCTCGGGCGACTGGGTCTGGATGATCGGCCTTGCTCTCATTGTTTCCGCGCTCTCTCAGTGGGTCGGCGCGAAGATGGGCACTGGTTTCGCCGGTATGGGACTCAAGATGTTTGATAAGGGTACCTGCACGACTCTGTTCGTCACGGTTCTCGGTCTCGTCTGCGCCATGACTCCGCTCGGCAAGCTGCCCGCCGCGAATGAGCTTTCCAGCGTTCTTCTCTATGCCGTTGTTGCTCTGCTTGCCACGCAGGCGCCTCTGAACGCTCTGATCGAGGCTCCGATGTGGGTCGTCTACGGTGTGTTCATCCTCGTTCTCCATGTTGTCGGTATGTACATTCTCTCCAAGCTGTTCCATTGGGATCTGTGCATGGTCTCCACAGCGTCGGTCGCCAACATCGGCGGTCCGGCCTCCGCGCCGATCATCGCCGTCGCCTACAATCCCAACTATGCCGGTATCGGCGTTCTGATGGGCATCTTCGGCCAGGCGATCGGTAACTTTTTCGGTCTCGGCATGGGCTGGCTGCTCAACCTGATGGCATGAGCTCCCTGCCTCTTCCACAGAAAAGAGAGGACCTGCCCGCAGCAGGCAGGCAGGTCCCCCTCTTCCCCAGATCAACGGGAGGTCTGTCCATGAACAGCAACGATAATCTGCGCTTTCTGAATGTCGGCCTGCCGGACGACATTGCAAGGCGCAAGGCATGGGGCGACTTTGAGGGAGCCATACGGCTCATCGACCGCCGCCTCGCGCAGGATAACATTCCCGATGCGCTGCGCGCCTGCCTGACGGCAGAGCGTGAGATCATGCGGCGCATCCCCGCAGACTACCCGCTCACGCGCGCCGACGCGCTCGCCGAGGTACGCGCGCACATTCCCGACTTTACAGAGGCGGAGTTTGACGAGCGTATGGACGCGGGCAAGATCGGCTGGCTGTACATCGGCGGCGAGATGCGTTTTTTTGACCGCTTTTTTTCCGCCATGTGCAAGGCCGAGCCCACTTTCGCCGCGCGTGCGGGCGTGAAGCTGTACGGCGTGGAAAGCGTGACGGCGGAGGAGGGCGAGGGCCGTCTTGACCGTGTCCACCGGCGGATGCGCGAAAACGGAAAGATCGCAAACCGCATCCGCATTCGCGCGAGCGTACGCGTGAAGGACGAGGTCTTCACGCCCGGTATGTTTGTGCGCGTCCACCTGCCGCTGCCCGCCGCCTGCGAGCAGCAAAGCGACATCCGCATCGAGGCGCTCTATCCCCCGAACGGGCGTCCCGCACCGGAGGACGCGCTCCAGCGCACCGTGTGCTGGGAGGAAACGATGACGGAGAACCACGAGTTCTCGGTCGAATACTCCTATGTCCACACGGCCCGTTATCACGATGTTTCCGCCATCGAGCCGGACGCGGCACAGCCCTGCTTCGACACAGGCGAGGAGGCGCCGCACATCATCTTTACGCCCTATCTCCGCATGCTGGTTCAAGCGCTGACGGAGGGCGTGGACAGTCCGCTGGAGAGGGCGCGTATTTTCTACGACTTCATCACATTGAATATGAAGTATACCTTTATGCCCGCCTACTTCATTTTGGAAAACATTGCCGAAGCCGCGGCACGGAGCTACACGGGCGACTGCGGCGTATTTGCGCTGCTGTTCGTCACGCTGTGCCGCTGCGCGGGCATTCCCGCTCAATGGCAAAGCGGTCTGACCGCCGAGCCGGACTTCTGCGGCGGTCATGACTGGGCGCGCTTCTACATTGCGCCCTACGGCTGGCTCTACGCCGACCCAAGCTACGGCATCGCCGCCGTGCGCGCCCGGAACGAGACACGCCGCCGGTTCTACTTCGGCAATCTCGACGCCTACCGCATGGTGGCAAACAATGCGTTTCAGGCGCCGTTTACCGTTCCAAAGCAGCACTGGCGCGCCGACCCTTATGACAATCAGGTCGGCGAGATCGAAACAGCGGAACGCGGACTCGGCTACGGCGAATTTGAACGCAGCAAGGAAGTTCTTCTCTGCGAGGAGCTTCCCCTCTGACCCCAAGCAAAGAAAGGAAGCTTGATTTATGAACAGCTATGGATTGATCGACCTGCATTGCGACACGCTGGCAGAATACTGGAAATACGCGCACACCGGCAATCCCGATACGCTGGACGACCCCGGCCGCGTGCTGTCGCTGTCCAATATGCCGAAGGATGTCCACTGGGCGCAGTTCTACGCCGTGTTCATCCCCGATGAGGAACGCGGGCAGGCCGCCATCGACTACTTTGAAAAGAACCGCGCGAATTTCTACCGCCAGATGGAGAAGTTCGGCGACCGCGTCGCCCCCTGCCGCAACGCCGACGATATGGAGGAGGCCTGGGCGGCGGGCAAGACCGCCGCGTTCCTGACCATTGAGAACGGCAGCGCGCTCGCCGGCGACCTTTCCCGCGTCCACACGCTCGCCGAGCAGGGCGTGCGCGCCATCACGCTGACCTGGAACGGCGAGAACGAGCTCGGCTCGGGCCACACCACCGACCACGGCATGAGCGAATTCGGCAAGGCCGCCGTGCGCGAGATGGAAAAGGAAAACATTCTGGTGGACGTGTCCCACCTCAACGATCCCGGTTTCGCAGACCTGCTGGAGGTCGCGACGAAGCCCTTCGTCGCCACGCACTCCAACACCCGCGCGCTGTGCAGCCACAAGCGCAACCTGACGGACGACATGATCCGCGAGATGGTGCGCCGCGACTGCCTGATCGGTCTGAACTACTTTGTGAAGTTCCTGCGCGACGACGGCGACGTAAAGAGCCTTGACGATCTCTACCGCCACGCCATGCACTTCTTCGAGCTGGGCGCGCGGAAGAACCTTGCCCTCGGCTCGGACTTCGACGGCTCCGTGCTGCCCGAATGCCTGAATACGCCCGCCAAGGCCGCCTTGTTCTACGAATACCTGCTCTCCCGCGGCGTCTCGCAGGAGGACGCGGACGGCGTCTTCTACAAGAACGCACAGGCGTTCTTCCGCAAGAATCTTCGGTGACCGCAAGGGCGGATGGCTCATACGACAGAAAGGCCGGCGTTTTCCTCGTGGAAACGCCGGCCTTTTCTTGGCGCCTTCCGGCGCCAATCACAGCGGGGCGGTCCGATGGACCGCCCCGCTGTGTCCTTTATGAAGCTATGTCCAACGGATCGTCAGACGCCAGTCGAAAAGGAGTCCTTCCCTTTTGAAAATATTCCTCTTGCAAAAGGGAAAGATTGTGTTACAATCGCGGCATAAAGCATTGAGGAGGCAACGCCGCATGGCTGCAAACACCGATCCGCGCCTGCAAAATCAGGTGATCTATTCCATTTACGTCCGCAATCACACGCCGGAGGGCACCTTCCGCGCCGTCATTCCCGACCTTGACCGCATCCGCGCGCTGGGGACGGATATCATCTGGCTGATGCCCATTCACCCCATCGGCGTCGAGGGCAAGAAGGGCACGCTGGGCTGCCCCTACGCCAACCGCGACTACCGCGCCGTCAACCCCGCCTACGGCACAATGGAGGACTTTGAAGCGCTGGTGCGCGAGATCCACGCACGCGGCATGAAATGCATGATCGACGTGGTCTACAACCACACCTCGCCCGACTCCGTGCTCTACCGCGAACATCCGGAATACTTCTACCACGACTCCGACGGCAAGCCGGGCAACAAGCTCGGCGACTGGGCCGACGTCATCGACCTGGACTACTCCAGCCGCGGGCTTTGGCAATATCTGACGGATACGCTTGTAATGTGGGCCAAGCTGGTGGACGGCTTCCGCTGTGATGTGGCGTCCTTCGTTCCTGTGGAATTCTGGCTGCAGGCCCGCGCGGCGGTCGCTGATGTAAACCCGGACTGCGTCTGGCTCGCCGAAACGGTCCACCGCAGCTATGGCTGTCTCGCGCGGCGGCACGGCGTCTATTCCGCGTCGGACGGCGAGGTGTTTCGTGCCTTCGATCTGGAATACGAGTACGACGTGCGCGAGGTATTCGACCGGTATTTGCGCGGCGAGGTCCCCCTGAGCCGCTATCTGGACGCGCTGAATTTTCAGGAGACCTGCTACCCCGCGAACTACAACAAGCTCCGCTTTCTGGAAAACCACGACCAGCCGCGCATCGCCTCCCTTGTGCGCGACGAGCGCGCGCTCGTGAACGACACGGCGATGCTCTATTTTCTCAAGGGCACGACGCTGCTCTACGCGGGGCAGGAATTTGAAAACGACCACCTGCCCAGCCTTTTTGACCTCGACCCCATCGACCGCTGCACCGGTCATAATCTGAGCGGTCTGCTGCGCCGCCTGTACGCGGTCAAGCGCCAGCTTGGCAGCGCCGACTGGTTCTTCGCCGACGCGGACGATGCGAACGACCTCGCGCTCCTTCAGCGCGGAAGCGCGGGCAAGCGTTTCGTGGGCGTATTCTCCCTCAAGGCAAAGGCCGCCGATGTGCGCGTGGACGCCGCCGACGGCGTGTATGAAAACCTCATCGACCGCAGTACCGTCGCTGTGGAAAACGGTGTCCTGCACTGCACGGGCGAACCGGTGATCCTCCGCGCGGAGGACTGAGCGTTTACCGCTCCACCCGCGCAAGCAGCGGCTTCATCGTCTCCGCCGCGCGGCGGATGGCCTCCTCCGCCGGCAAGGCGAGCACATTCGGGTCCATGACCTCGACAGAGCAGGGGCCGTCGTAGCCGGTCGCCCGGACGCTCCGCAGCAGCTCCTCCAAGGGAGCGTCGCCCTCGCCGGGCCAGTAGCTCTCCGCGCGCTGCGCCGTGAACGGGGCGCGCGCCGGGCAGTCGCTGACATGGACCATAAAAATCCGGTCGCCGCGCAGAGCCGACAGCTCCTCCGGCTGCGAGCCGCCGGCGCAGAAATGCCAGGTGTCGAGCAGCATTCCCACGTTGGCGCGGTCCACGGCTTCAAGGATCTCCGCGCACTGCGCGAAGGTCCGCACGGAGCTGCCCGGCACCGCCATAAATTCCAGCGCCAGCCGCACGCCGTAGTCCGCCGCGGCGTCCGAGAGCCGCAGCAGCGAATCGGCAGTCTCGCGGCAGATCGCCGCCGCGGAGATCCCCTCCGGGACGTAGAAGGACGCGATGACCTCCATGCAGTCGCAGCCGAGCACGCGGCAGGCCGCAAAGCACCAGTCGCTCAGCTCGCGCAGCATCCGCCCACCAGCCTTGGTCTGAAAGGAAACGCTCTCGAGCGCATTCAGACTCGCCGCGCAGACGTGCTGCTCCTCCAGCGTCTGCCGCAGTGCCTCCAGCGTCCCGCCGCCGCGCAGATAACGCAGGAGCGTGCCCTTGCGCAGCTCCACGGCGGAAAAGCCCGCCTGTGCGCAAAGCACGATATCCTCCGGCAGCGTGCCGTTTTTCATCACGGTCATTTCATTGAAGCAAAGCTCCATTCTCTCACTCTCCTTTGTTTTCTTGAAAATTTTGCACAGAGGGCTCCCGCCCTCACGCGTCCCGCAACACCGCGCGGTACTGCCGCGCGGTGTTGCTCTTTCTATTTCTTCCGCCATACACGCAGCGCCCGCACGAGCGTCGCCGCGTCGAGCGATTTTTCGATTCATCATACCATATTTTCCCGGCTCTGCCAAGAGTCCGGCAGGCGCGGTATGCATTTCGTGCCGCAAAAACATACATTTCAGGCAGATTGTTCGCACCAGCTCAAATATTGTGGTATGCTCTATTTTGTAGAATTGTCGGGAAACAAGTCGCTTCCCCTCGAATTTTGGAATAAGGACGCGTCACGTTTTTATTTCCTGACCGGGTTTCCCGTTCAGCATGGCAGATCAATCGCAGACTTTTAGGGAGGACAGAGAAAATCATGGACAAGAAGAGCAACATGAAGAAGGCTATGTACGAAATGTTCGGCGTCGGCGGAGACGGCTCCGAGGCGGCAAGTACTGCTCCGGCGCAGGTCAAGAGCGCGTCCGTCGAGGTCAAGAGCGCCACTGGTGCGGAGAAAAAGAGCGTGGATCACGCTCCGGTCAAGACACCCGAGGCCAGACCCGCCGCCAGCTTTCTTGCCCCCGGCACGGTCTTTGAGGGCTCCTTCCGCGCCAAGGGCGACATTGAGATCGCCGGCGAGCTCAAGGGCGACGTGACCTCCGAGGGCAGCGTGCTGCTGCGCTCCAACCTGCAGAGCAATATCACGGCGGGCAGCGTGAAGCTCACCGGCTGCACCCTCATCGGCGATATCACCGCGAACGGTCCCGTCACCGTCAGCGAGGATTCCAAGGTCACGGGCAACATCACGGCGCAGTCTCTGCTGTGCGCCGGCGAGATCAACGGCGATATCCGCATCAGCGGCAACACCCAGATGGACGCTAACGCGCGCGTGAGCGGCAGTGTTGTCACCGGCACGATCTCCGTGGCGGCGGGCGCGGTCCTGAACGGCAGCGTTGAGATGAAGGGCACAATGGAGGCGAAGTCTTGAACGCCGCGGCAAAGGAACTGCCCGTCTCCTACGATCTGAGCAAGCCGCAGGAGGACAAGGAGTCCTACGTCGGCAGTGTCCTGTTTTTCAAGCACGTTATCTTCACCGTGACGCTGCTGCTGATCCTCATTCCCACAACGCTGTCCATCTACCTCTTCGCGCAGGTTCGCAGCCTGAACCGGCAGCTCGACGCGGCAGGCAGCCAACTGGCAGCCATGCAGGAGCAGCTTCCGTCGACCGCGCCCGAGGGCGGCGAGCCTACGCCGGCCGAGCCCGAGCCTCCGGTGGCCGAGGTCCCCGCCTACACAGAGCTTTACCCCGAGCTGTACGCCGACGATTCGCTGCGCGGCACCGTGGACGTGGACAACGCCGTCTACCTGACCTTTGACGACGGTCCCTCGGCGCGGACGGATGAAATTCTGGAGATCCTTGACAAGTACGGCGTCAAGGCTACTTTCTTCGTGGTCGGCGCAAATGAGGAGGGCGATCTCGAGCGGATGCAGAAGATCGTCGCGGCGGGCCACACGCTTGCTATCCACAGCTACTCGCACGACTACAAGAAAATATACGCCTCAGTCGAAGCGTATCTGGAGGACTTCAACCAGATGTTCTGCCAGATCTACGAGGCCACCGGCGTCAAGCCGCAGATCTTCCGCTTCCCCGGCGGCAGCGTCAACAGCTATAATGTCGGCATCCATCAGCAGCTCATCGCCGAAATGACGCGGCGCGGCTTCGTCTACTTCGACTGGAACGTCGCCAACGGCGACGCCGTGTTCTCCAAAATTCAGCCCTCGTCGACGCTGACGGCCAATGCGCTCAAGGGTGTCGGCACCGCGCGGCGCGCCATCATCCTCATGCACGACAGCAATGCCAAGACTACCACCGTCGAGGCCCTGCCTGCCATCATCGAGGGCTATCTTGAGGCGGGCTACTCCTTCGCCGCTCTCACCCCATCGACCCGTTCCGTCACGTTCAGCTATCTGGACTGACCGCAAACGGCAAAAAAAGATCGACCCCGCAGGGCCATTTGAACCTGCGGGGTTTTCTGTTTGCATCTTTCGCCGCGGTCCGTGCCGGACCGTGGCGGGCAGGGCGTCAGCCAAGCTTTTCGCACAGGTCCTCAAGCGCGGCGGTCATGTCCTCCTCAAAGGAAGGGTGCGGGCGCATCGCGCGGCAGAACTGCTCGGCGGTCAGGTGGTTGGCGAGCGCCTGCGCCGCGCCGCCGATCATGTCGCTCGCATGCTCGCACATGAGCTGCGCGCCGACAAGCTCGTGCGTTTCGGCGTGGGCGACAAGCTTCATGAAGCAACGGCCCGGGTCGGCGATGACCGTCTTGGCGTTGCCGAACATGACGTGCTTGCCGACCTTGACGGGGATCCCCTTCTCCTTGGCTTCCGCCTCCGTGAGGCCGACGACCGCGATCTCGGGACGACAGTAGATGCAGCTCGGCACGACCGAGAGATCGGTGTGATCCTGCACGCCGCACAGACGCTCGACACAGGCAATGCCCTGCGCGGTGGCGACGTGGGCGAGCTGGATTTTTGAGGACACATCGCCGATGGCGTAGACGCGCGGCAGGCTCGTTTCAAAATTTGCGTTCACCGCGATGCTGCGGCCATTCATTTCGACACCGACGCCGTCGGCGAACAGGCCGTCGCAGTAAGCACGGCGGCCGATGGCGCAGAGCACCGCTTCGCCGGAGACGGTCTCCTCCTTTTCCTTGCAGGTGAAGTGTACGGCAAGATCCTCGCCCGCCTGCTCCACGCGCTGTACCATTGCGTTCGTGAAGACCTTCACGCCCTGCTTTTTCAGAATGAGCGCGAGGTTCTGCCCCAGCTCCTTATCCATGTTCGGCAGAAGGCGGTCCATGCCCTCGATGACCGTGACGGCACAGCCGAGGTCGGCGTAAAACGTGGCAAATTCGATGCCGATGACGCCGCCGCCGATGATGACGATGGAGCGGTAGAGGTGGTCGCAGCCCTCCAGCAGCTCGTCGGAGGTCATGGCAAGCTCCAGCCCCGGGATCGGCGGGCGGGACGGCACGGAGCCGGTGGCAATGAGAATGTCGTCGCAGGTGTAGTCGTTGGCGCTGCCGTCCGCGTCCGCCACGCGGACACAGCCGGAGCCGGTGATGAGCGCCGTGCCGCGCAGCAGGTCGATCTTCGCGGTCTTGAAAAGCGACTCAATGCCGGCGGAGAGCTTCTGTGAAACAGCACGCTTGTAAGCAAAAATTTCAGCCATGTCGGCATGGATATCCTCGGTGTGGATGCCGCAGTGCGCGCCTTTCTTCGCGTCGCGGTAGATAGCAGAGGCGTGGAGCAGCGTTTTGGTCGGGATGCAGCCGCGGTTCAGGCAGGTGCCGCCCGCCTCGCGCCGTTCGACCACGGCGACCCTTTTGCCCAGCTTTGCCGCGCGGAGCGCAGCCTCGTAGCCGCCGGGGCCGGCGCCGATGACGATGAGTTGATAATCAGCCATAGTGTTTCTTTCCTTTTGAGAGCAATGCCGCCGTTTTCGCGGCGGCATTGCGTGTTTTTTTATTGCGCGAACGAATAGCGCAGGATCATGTTGCGCGCCGCGCCGACCTCGTCGAGACGGCGGACGGGCGTATCATGCGGCGCGGTATGGAGCGCGTCGGGGTCAGAATAGGCAAGGTCAAAGAGCCTGCCGTAGATGTCGCAGACCTCGTCCATCGTCTCCTTGCTCTCGGTCTCGCAGGGCTCGACCATGAGCGCCTCGTGGACGATGAGCGGGAAGTACATCGTGGGCGGATGCAGGCCGTAGTCGAGCATGCCCTTGGCAAGGTCGAGCGCGGAAACGCCCGTCTCCTTGTGCAGATCGACCAGCGACATGACGAACTCGTGCATACAGATCTCGTCGTAGGCCATGGTGAATTTCTCCGCGAGCTTCACGCGCATATAGTTGGCGTTGAGCACGGCGTTCATCGCCGCCTCTGGAATACCGGCCCTTCCGAGCGTGAGCACATAGGTCAGTGCCTTGATGCAGACGTCGAAGTTGCCGTAGAACAGCTTTACGCGGCCGATGGACTTCTCGGGATAGTCGAAGGCAAGCCTGCCGTCCTTCTCCACCACCAGCGGGCCGGGCATATACTTGCGCAGAAAGTCCTTGCAGCCGACTGCGCCCGCACCGGGGCCACCGCCGCCATGCGGCGTGGCGAAGGTCTTGTGCAGGTTCGAGTGGATGCAGTCGAAGCCCATGTCGCCGGGACGTACAACGCCCATGACAGCGTTGAGGTTCGCGCCGTCGTAGTAGCACAGGCCGCCCGCGTCGTGGACGATCTTCGTGATCTCCAGAATGTTCTTATCGAAGATGCCGACCGTGTTCGGGTTCGTGAGCATCAGTCCCGCCGTGTCGGGGCCGACGGCGGCACGCAGCGCGTCGAGATCGACGCAGCCGTCCGCGCCGGAGGGTATGTTCACTACCTGATAGCCGCACATTGCTGCGGTGGCGGGGTTGGTGCCGTGGGCGGAGTCGGGCACGATGATCTTCGTGCGCGCAGTGTCGCCGCGGTCGGTATGGTATGCCTTGATGAGCAGCACGCCGGTGAATTCGCCGTGTGCGCCCGCGGCAGGCTGGAACGTGACCGCGTCCATACCGAAGATCTCGCCCAGCTCGCTGCCCAGAACATGCAGCGCCTCGAGCGCGCCCTGCGCCGTTTCGACCGGCTGGAGCGGGTGGAGCTGTGTGAAGCCAGGCAGCGCCGCCATGTCCTCGTCGATTTTGGGGTTGTACTTCATCGTGCAGGAGCCGAGGGGATAGAAGCCGTCGTTCACGCCGTGGATGCGCTTGCAAAGCGCCGTGTAGTGGCGCGTCAGCTCATTTTCGCTCACATGGGGTAGGCGCAGGGGCGCTGTGCGCTCCTCTGGGAGCGTGTATTCCGGCACATCGCACGCAGGCATCAGGCTCAGACCGCGGCCCTCCGTGCCAAGCTCAAAGATCAGCTTCATTTCAGCACCTCCTTCACGATGGAAACGGCTTTGTCAAGCTGCGCCTTGCTCACAAGCTCGGTCACGCACCAGAGGATGCCGCCGTCCACCTCCGCGCCGCCGAGGATGTCCGCCGCGTCGAGCGCGTCAAGGATCTTTTTGCGGCAGTTGGGGCACTCAACCTCGGTCACGAACTCGTGGAAGAATTCGCCCTGATACTTGAGCTTGCAGCCGGCCTTGACAAGCTCGGCGGCAAAGTAGTGCGCCTTTGAAGTGCAGAGCCGTGCGCACTGCTTCATGCCCGCTTCGCCCATCGCCGCCATGTAAACGCCCGCGGTGAAGGCGCACAGCGCCTGATTCGAGCAGATGTTGGAGCTGGCCTTCTCGCGGCGGATGTGCTGCTCCCGCGCGGAGAGCGTGAGCACATAGCCGGTCTTGCCGTCTACGTCCTTCGTCTGACCGACGATGCGGCCGGGAAGCTTGCGCGTCATGGCGGCGGTCGTCGCCATAAAACCGAGGTAGGGGCCGCCGAAAGCAGTGTCGAGCCCGAGGGGCTGACCGTCGCCCACGGCGATGTCAGCGCCCATCTCACGTGGAGTTGGCAAAAGAGCACAGGCGATGGGGTTCACGCCCATGACGAACTTCGCGCCCGCAGCATGGACAAGCTCGCCGATGGCCCTTGCATCTTCGATCTGCCCGAAGTAATTCGGCTGCTGGAGGTAGAAGCACGCGGCGTCCTCGCCGAGCTCGGCCTTGAGCGCGTCGAGATCGGTTCTGCCATCTTTTGCGGGAACGACGGTCAGTTCGGTGTTCGAGGCAAAGCAGTAGGTCTGCATGACCTCGATGACCTGCGGGTTCACGCAGGCGGAGACATACGCCTTCATGCGCTTGCGGTCGCGGCACATGGGGATGGTCTCGGCGGCAGCGGTCGCGCCGTCGTAGTGGGAGGCGTTGGCAACGTCCATGCCCGTCAGTTCGCAGATCATAGTCTGGAACTCGAACGTGCCTTGCAGCACGCCCTGACTGATCTCCGCCTGATAGGGCGTGTAGCAGGTGACCAGCTCCTCGCGGGAGGTGATGGACTTCACAACGGCGGGAATGAAGTGGCGGTAGGCGCCCGCGCCGCGCAGAACGGTCTTGTAGACCTTGTTCTTCTCCGCCATGGCGGTAACGGCCTCGCGTACCTCCAGCTCGCTCATGCCTTCGGGGATGTTGAGCGTCCCGTTCAGCAGCATCCCCTGCGGGACCGCCTGATACAGGTCCTCAAGGCTTTTGACCCCGATGGCAGCAAGCATTTCCTCCCGTTCCGCCGCGGTGGTCGGAACATAAGAGCCCATCAGCCCTCCTCGGCGCAATGCGCCTCATAAGCCGCCGCGTCGAGCAGCTCCTCGGTGCCGCCGATGCCCTCGACCTTGATGATCCACGCGCCGTAGGGATCGGAGTTGAGCGTTTCGGGCGCGTCGGCCAGCGCCTCGTTGACCGCGCAGATGGTGCCGCTGATGGGGGAAATGATGTCGGAGACCGCCTTGACGGATTCAACATCGCCGAAGCTCTCGCCTGCGGTGACCGCGTCGCCCTCGGTGGGCAGGTTGATAAACACCACATCGCCCAGCGCGTCCTGCGCAAAATCGGAGATGCCGACGACGGCGATCTCGCCGTCCATCCTGACCCACTCGTGGGACTTGGAATACTTCAGCTCAGCAGGAAAATTCATTGTGTTGTCCTCCTCAAATTTTTGTTGTAGAAATCGTTGTGGTAGTATGTATGCTTACTTGTCCAGCTTATAGAATGGCATGGGCACGATCTCCAGCTCGATCATGCGCCCGCGCACGTCGGCGTTGAGGTGCCGGCCGATCTCGATATCCTCGACCGGGATGTAGCCCATCGCGACGCCGCAGCCGATAAACGGCGCGAATGTGCCGGAGGACGTCCAGCCGAGCTTCTCGCCCTCCATCGTATAGAGGTCGCAGTGCTCGCGCACGATGCCGCGGCCGACGACCTTCATGCCGATGCGCTTTAACTTCGGCGCGCCGAGCGCGAGGAGCGCGTCGCGGCCGATGAAGTCCTTGCCGGTCAGCTTGCAGGGAAGGCCCGCCATCTTCGGCGTGATCTCCTCGTTCATCTCGTGGCCGTAGAGCGGCATGGAGGCTTCGAGCCGCAGCGTGTCGCGCGCGCCGAGTCCGCAGGGGATCAGGCCGTACTCCTCGCCCGCGGCGAGCAGGGCGTGCCAGAGGTCAACGGTGTCCTCAGCCCTGCAGTAGAGCTCAAAGCCGTATTCGCCGGTATAGCCCGTCTGGGAAACGAGAGCGTGAATGGTGCGGCTGCCGAGGTTCAGCGGAACGTTGTCGATAAAGGTGTAATACTTCGCGGGAATGTACTGCTCCGCGCAGAGCTTTTTGAGAATGTCGCCGGACTTTGGTCCTTGCAGCGCGACCTGTCCCCAGTCGTCACCCTCGTCGCGGTAGTCCACGTCGCCGAACAGATGGCTCTCGACCCACGCGGCATCCTTGTCGCGGTTGCCCGCGTTGACGACCAGCCAGTAGTCGTCGGCGGCACAGCGGTAAACGATGAAATCGTCAATAATGCCGCCCGCGTCGTTGCAGAACATGGCGTACTTGATGTCGCCGTCCTGCATGGCGGAGATGTCCGCGGTGATGAGCTTCTGCACGTTTGCGACCGCGTCGGGGCCCTTGAGCCGCAGCTCGCCCATGTGCGACACGTCAAAGAGTCCCGCCTTCTGCCGCACGGCCATGTGCTCAGCGAGCACGCCGGTGGGGTACTGCACGGGCATCAGAAAGCCGCCGAACTCGACGATCTTTCCGCCCGCGTCCACATGGGTCTGATACAGGGGTGTTTTCCTTTCCATAAGCTGTTTCCTCCTTCATTATCATTCTTGAATGATGTCATAAAAATGATTAAAATATGACATAGAAAAAAGGCACAAAGTCCCCCTTGGAACTTTGTGCCTCCGTTTTATGACCTGAGAGTTTCCCTGACACAGCATATCGCATCCTGCAGGTTGCACCTTCGGCGTGCGGCAAGCCGCACTTTTCGGAGCGTCGTCCGAGTCCGGTCCTTTTGCCTGAGAGCTTCTGCGTTCCCCTTCGGCGCCGCGGCGGATATTCCGCGGTCTCTCCCGTGACCCATCATCCGATCACTTTATCCACTTACCTTTTTAAGGTAACACAGGCAGCGTGCTTTTGTCAAGAAAGATATTTTGTCGTTTCGCCGAAAAATATGCAAGCGAGAGGAAAGCCGTTTTCGGTCATTTCGTTACCACACGCTCACGCGCGTCTCCGGTGCGGTCCACATCCCGTCGCCGGGCTGGATATCATAGGTCGTGTAGAATTCCGGCAGCGTCTGCAGTACGCGGTTGCAGCGCAGCTTATCCGGGGTGTGGACGTCGGTCACGGCCAGATACTCGCGCATCTGCCGCGAGGTCGTGGACGCCCAGGTGTTCGCGACGGCGCGGAAGAGCTTGTCGAGGTCGGGGCGGTCGAGCTTCTTCGCCGCCGCAACGATGCACTTCGCCGCACCGAGGTCTGCCACGTTCTCCGAGATCGTCAGTGCGCCGCTGCACGCGATGCCGGGATAAGCCTCCTGCCCGTCGTACCATTCGGCCACAGCCTGACATTTCTGCTGGAAGGCGGCGTAGTCCTCCGCCGTCCACCAGTCGGCGGCGCTGCCGTTCTCGTCGAACTTCGCGCCGTTGTTGTCAAAGGCGTGGGTGATCTCGTGGGCAATGATGTAGCCGATGCCGCCGAGGTTCTCCTCGCGACTGGCGTTCACGTCGTAAAGCGGCGATTGCAGAATGGCGGCGGGGAAGGTGATGTCGTTGGCGCTGGGATTGTAGCAGGCGTTGACCGTAAAGGGCGTCATGATCCATTCGCTCTTGTCCGGCGCGTCGTTCTGATGGGCGAGGACATCCTGCTTCATCGCCATCTGAATGGCGATGACGTTGGAAAAGAAGGAGCCGCCCTCGGCGGGGGGCTTGATCTCTGCGCGGTCAAGACAGCTTTCCCAGCTGTCGGGATAGCCGACCTTGACGCCCATGGTGTCGAGCTTCTTTACGGCCTTGGCCTTGGTTTCGGCGCTCATCCAGTCCTGCGCCAGAATGCGCTCCTTGTAGATGGCGATGAACTCGCCGATCATCTCCTCCACATCGGCCTTGGCTTTGGCGGAGAAGTATTCGTCCACATAGGTGCGGCTGAGGTAATCCGCCAGAAGCGCCTGCACCTGCTGCGCCGCAATCTGCTCATTGCTCTGGCGGGCATCTACGCCGTAGTAGGCCAGCACGAAGTCGAAGTACGCGTCCATAAATCCCTGATTGAGCGATGTGGCCACGCTTTGCAGCAGCGCCAGACGCGCCGCGGTCTTGAGCAGGGCAAGGTGGGCGTCGTCGTAGAGCGCCGCGGCTGCCTTCAGCGCGCCGACGTCGCTGACCATGATCCGCTCCGCGTTTTCAATGCCGCTGGCGGCAAGAACGGCGTTAAGGTCCACGTTCGGCAGCAGCGTCTTGAGCTCGCCGAGCGTGAAGAGGTTGTAGGTCTTGTCCACGTTGCTGTAGTCCTGCGGGTCGAGCGAGGCCGCGGAGATCGCCGCCTCGGCGTCATAGAACGCCGCGACGCGCTGCGCCGCCTCGTCCGCGCCAAGGCCGCCGGAGAGCGTCAGCAGCGATGTGAGATATGTGGTGTAGGCGCTCCTTTGCGCATCGGCGCCGTTGACGTAGAAGTCCTTGTCCATACCCGCGCCGATGAGCGAGAACGCGGCGATTCTGCGGCTCGAATCCGCGAGGTCGGTCGTCAGGCCGAAGCCGAGGAGCATGGACAGCCCCAGCTCCTTCTGCATCTGCGCATCGACGCTCACCAGCTCGCCGAGCGTTTTGGCGTTTTCGATGGCGTCAAGATACTTCTGAATGGGCGCGACGCCGGCCCTCTCGCGGCCCTCGGCGTCCATCACGCAGTCGTAGAGCGCCTTGATCTTTGCCTCGGCGGTGCCGGGAGTCTGCTCATGCGCGTCGATCTCGCGGATGAGCGCCGCGATCTGCTCGTTGACCGTCAGGCTCAGGCCGTAGAACGGACCGTTGATGGGCAGGCCCGCGAGAATGTCGGAGCCGTCCAGCCAGCTTTTGTTGACGGCGGCGTAGTAGTCGTCCCTGAGGTTCGTTCCCTTGGCGGCGTAGGCGCGGCGGAGCAGCGTCGAGAGCGCTTCGGCGCTCATAGCCTCGTTCGCGTCGCCGTCTGCAAGGCCGGCGGCGAGGACGGAGGAAAGCTCCTCCGCCGCCCATGCGGGAACATTCGTCAGGCTGCTTGCGGGCAGCGCCATGCGGGCGTTGTCCCCCGCAGGGGCGGCGAAGCCGCCGAAAGCGCGCGTGAGCATCACCAGCGCCTGTGCGCGTGTCAGCGTGCCGTCGAGCGCAAGGCTGCCGTCGGGATAGCCCTTGAGAATGTCGGACCGCTGCACGCCGGGGTTATAGTCCTGCGCGGCGGAGAGCAGCGCCTGCGCGGCCTCGCCGCGCGTGAGCGCCGCCGCCTGCACGGGCAGCGTACCGAGCGCCAGCACCAGTGCGAGCAGCAGCGGCACAAATCGTTTTTGGAATTTCATCATGTCATCTCTCCTTTGGATGCTTGGATCGTTTAAATGCTCCGCGGCGTTCTTCCCTTCGCCGCAGAGAACGACATTGTAGAGCCCTTTCTTATTTTTGTCAAGTGTTCAAAAATAATCCTGAAGCAAATCAACGTTGTGCGCGCTCTTGCAAAGAGCGGCGGCTTCTGCTACACTGTAAGCAGCCTATTGGGATGCGGCAATGCCCGCGAAGGAGAGAAAATGGAACAGACCAATAAAGGGTTGAGCGGCAATCAGCTCAAGCTCTTCGCCATGCTTGCCATGACGGTCGACCACTTCACCAGTGTGATCTGGCCGGATTATCCGCGGGACTGGTGGATCTTGCTGCTGCACATCATCGGGCGCATGGCCGCGCCGATCTTCTGGTTCATGGTGGCCGAGGGCTACCACTACACCCGCGATCTGAAAAAGTACGCCGGACGGCTTCTGCTCTTTGCCGTCATCGGACACTTCGCCTACAATTTTGCCTTCGGCATTCCCTTTGTCCCGCTCAAAACCGGCGTATTCAACCAGACCAGCGTGATGTGGCCGCTGTTTCTCGGCGTCGTCGGCCTCTACACGGTGGAGCGGCCCGAGCTCAGGCAATGGCAAAAGACGCTTGCCGTGGTCGCCCTTACGCTTCTCGCTTTCCCGGGCGACTGGAGCAGCATCGCGGTTCTTGCCATTCTGGAGATCGGGCAGAACCGCGGCGACTTCCGCCGCCAGATGACGCGCATGATGCTCTGGGTCGCGATGTACGCGCTGATCTACGCGCTCTTCATCGACCCCGTCTACGGTATACTTCAGCTCTTCGCCGGGCTGACCATTCCGCTGCTCAAACGCTACAACGGCACACGCGGCGCGGGCCGGGGCATGAAATATCTTTTCTATCTCTACTATCCCGCGCACCTCTTCCTCTGCGGCCTTGTCCGCATCCTGCTCTACGGCAACGTCGGCGTGATGGTCGGCGGACAGTAAGGCAATACCGGCAAAAGGGGAGCGCCCATACGTTTCGTATGGGCGCTCCCCTTCCTTTTTACTTTTCAGAACGCGACGTGCATGAACAGCGCCACGCAGCAGAGGATCACAGCCAGCGGAACATAGACGTAGCGTCCCACGCTGTACCAGAGGTTTCCGCGCAGCTTGCCGCTGCCGGTGTTGACGGCGTCGAGCAACTCGTCCTTCTTCATCACATAGAACCAGGAGATCGCACCGAGCGTCGCGCCGATGGGAATGATGTAAATGGAGACGAGGTCCATCCACGGGCCCCACTTGTCGATGGTCTCCATGCCGATGCCGAAGCCGAGGCACACCACGCACAGGATCACCAGCACCGCCGTGCGGCTGAGCCTGGGGAACTTGTGCATCAGGGATTCCGCGACGGCCTCGAACATATTCTGCAGCGAGCTGACGCCCGCGAAGATCATCGCAACGTAGAGAATGATGGCAAACAGGCGGCCGAGCGGGATATCCTGCAGGATGGTCGGCAGCGTGACGAACAGCAGGCTCGGGCCCGCGCCGACGTCCAGTCCGTAGGAGAAGCAGGCGGGGATAATGACCAGTGCCGCGACCACGGCGGCAATGGTGTCAAAGAGCGCCGTATGCTGCGCGACGTCCACCACGTCCTCGTCCTTGGAGAGGTATGCGCCGTAGACGATCATACCGCTTCCGGTGACGGACAGCGAGAAGAACGCCTGCCCCATCGCCCAGATCCAGATCATCGGGTCGGTCAGAGCCTCCCAGCGCGGGGTGAACATGAAAAGGTAACCCTCCGCCGCGTTCGGCAGCAGCGCCACGCGCACCGCCAGAACGAGGAAGATGAGGAAAAAGAGCGGCATCATGACCTTGTTGGTCTTTTCGATGCTGTGTGCGCCGAGGAAGAGCGTCAGCAGCGTGCCGACGACCACGACGATGTGATAGGGAATGACCGAGTAGGGCGTGCCGGAGAAGACTCCGAACCACGCGGCGGCGTCCGCCGTCATGAGCGTACCGAGGAGGGAGTCCGCCAGCGCCTTGAGAATGTAGGTCACGATGACAGCGTAGCCGATAGCGATGCACATGGAGCCCGCCAGCGGCAGCCAGCCGAGCAGTCCGCCGGCCTTGCCCGCGCTCCTGCCGCGCGTGGCCCAGGCATTTTCATAGGCACCCAGCGTGCCGGTCGCCGCGCGGCGGCCCATCGCAAACTCCGCCGGCAGGCCGACGTAGCTGAAAATGAACACGAACAGCAGGTAGATCAGCAAAAAGGCCCCGCCGCCGTTGCTGCCCAGCTTGTTGGGAAAGCCCCATACGTTTGCCATACCGACCGCCGAGCCGACCGAGGCCAAAATAAAGCCCCAGCGGCTGGCAAAGCTCTTTGTGTTTTTCGTGTGCTTCATGGTGTTCTCCCCTTGGGCCGTCCGCATCCCGGCAAGGCGGCCCGCTTCCTTCCGTAATCATAGCAAAGCCCCGACCCGCAGCGGTCAGGACTTTGTTATTCTAAAGCTTTGATGCGTAAAAGTCAAGCGTTTTCCGGAAAACACATCCGGATCGCGGCGGCGAGATCAAATTTACCGCCGGGCTGCGGTAAGCAAAAACGAAATTTGCCGCGGCGTGCGCCAAAAAAGGCTTGCGTGCCGCGCCTTTTTTGCACATAATAGGGACAAGAAATTTTCCCCGACGGAGGTTGCTTTATGTCTAAGCCGATTCGCAAGCGCAGCGCGGTCGCTGCCGAGTTTACCTGGGATCTCACCGACATCTTCCCCTCAGACGAGGCGTGGAGGGCCGAGTACGAGGCGCTCAAGCCCTATACCGAAGCAGTCGCCGCCTATCAGGGCCGCCTCGGTGAGAGCGCGGAGATGCTGCTGGCCTATTTCCAACTCGACGATGAGTTGAACATCCGCGTCGGCCGGCTCTACGGCTACGCCAACTGCAAGGCGGACGAGGATACCTCGAACGGCTTTTATCAGGACCTGCGCGGCAAGGCGCTGAGCCTTTCCGTCACGCTCTCCGGCGCAGGCGCGTTTGCCGCGAGCGAGCTGCTTGCACTCAGCGATGAAACGCTCACGCGCTTCTACGCCGAGCAGCCGGAGCTGGCGACCTATCGCCGTCCCATCGAGCGGGTCCGCCGCCGCAGGGCGCACATCCTCTCCCCGGAGTGCGAGGCGCTGCTGGCGAATGCCGGCGAGATGGCCGACAGCCCCGACGCCATCTTCGGCGTGTTCCACAACGCCGACCTCCGCTTTCCCGCCGTGACCGACGGCGCGGGCGCGGAGCAGCCGCTGACCGATGCGACCTTTGTTCCCCTGCTCCAGAGCGGCGACCGCACACTGCGCCGCAATGCGTTTGAGACCTACTACGCCACGCTCGGCGGCTATCGCAATACGCTCGCCGCGACGCTTGACGCGCAGTTCAAGCAGCTCCGCTTTTTTGCGAACGCGCGCAGGTACCCCTCCACGCTCGACGCCGCGCTCGACGCGACCGAGGTGCCGGTGAGCGTTTACGACAGCCTCATCGAGAGTGTCCACGCGAACCTCGACAAGATGTACCGCTATGTCGCCCTGCGCCGCCGTCTGCTCGGCGTGGACAAGCTGCACATGTACGACGTCTATACGCCCATCGTCCCCGACGTGGCGGAGGAGATCCCCTTTGAGCAGGCGAAGGCCACCGTGCTCGACGCGCTCGCCGTGCTCGGCGAGGATTATACCGCCATGCTGCGCGAGGGCTTCGACCATCGCTGGCTCGACGTGTATCCCAACGTCGGCAAGCGCGGCGGCGCGTACTCCTCCGGCATCGCGCGCCCGCACCCCTATGTTCTGCTCAATCAGACCGACGACCTCGACAGCCAGTTCACCATCGCGCACGAGATGGGCCACGCCATGCACAGCTATCTGAGCTGCAAGCATCAGCCCGTCTGCACGAGCGACTACGTCATCTTCGTCGCCGAGGTCGCCTCGACCTGCAACGAGGTGCTGCTCATGCGGCATCTGCTGCGCAAGAGCACCGACAGGCGCGAGCGGGCCTATCTCATCAATCATTTCCTTGACCAGTTCAAGGGCACGGTCTACCGCCAGACGATGTTTGCTGAGTTCGAGCGCGAGCTGGGACGCATGGCAGAGCGCGGCGAGACGCTGACCGCTGACGCGTTGGACGAAAAATACCTCGCGCTCAACCGCCTCTACTTCGGCCCCGACATGGTGAGCGACGCGCAGATCGCGCTCGAGTGGGCGCGCATCCCGCACTTCTATTACAATTACTATGTGTTCCAGTACGCCACCGGCTTCTCCGCCGCGGTCGCTTTGGCCGACCGCATCCTGCGCGATGGCGAGCCTGCCGTTGCGGACTACAAGCGCTTCCTTTCCGGCGGCAGCAGCACCGACCCTATCTCGCTTCTGAAGCTCGCGGGCGTGGATATGAGCACCCCCGCGCCGGTCGACGCCGCGCTCGCCATGTTCGGCGAGCTGGTCGATGAGCTCGACGCCCTCACCCGCTGAACGATACTTCCGGCGCTAAAATATTATAAAATAAAACTCTTGTTCTAATTTAAACGTTGTGGTATACTGTCCGACAGAGGGGAGGGCTGCGCCATGCCGCAAAACGAGCGGACCTATATCGCCATTGATCTCAAGTCGTATTACGCGTCCGTGGAATGCATGGAGCGCGGCCTGGACCCGATGCAGACGAACCTTGTGGTGGCAGACCCGAGCCGCACGGAAAAGACCATCTGCCTCGCGGTATCGCCGGCGCTGAAGGCCTACGGCATCCCGGGCCGTGCGCGGCTCTTTGAGGTGGTCGAGCGTGTGCGGCAGGTCAACGCCGAACGGCAGCGCCGCGCGCCGGGCGGACGGCTGACCGGAAAGAGCGCGGACGACCTCGCGCTGAAGGCCGACGCGTCCCTCACGGTCGACTATCTGGTGGCGCCGCCGCGCATGGCGAAATACATCGAGGTCAGTATGCAGATCTACGGCATCTACCTAAAGTATATTTCGCCCGAGGATATCCACACCTACTCCATCGACGAGGTGCTGATGGACGTTACCGGCTATCTGGAGACCTACCGCACGACCGCCCGCGAGCTGGCGAAGACCATAATCCTCGACGTGCTGCACATGACGGGCATCACGGCGACGGCGGGCATCGGCAGCAATCTCTATCTCTGCAAGGTGGCCATGGACATGATGGCCAAGCGCGTTCCGCCGGACGAGAACGGCGTGCGCATCGCGCAGCTCGACGAACGGAGCTACCGCGCGCTGCTTTGGGAGCACCGTCCGCTGACGGACTTCTGGCGCGTGGGTCGCGGCTATGCGAAGAAGCTGGAGGAGCACGGGCTGTATACGATGGGCGACGTCGCGCGCTGCTCCATCGGGAAGCCGAACGAGTATTATAACGAGGGACTCCTCTATAAGCTATTCGGCGTCAATGCCGAGCTGCTCATCGACCACGCCTGGGGCTGGGAGCCGTGCCGCATGGCGGACATCAAGGCCTACCGGCCGGAAACGAACAGCATCAGCTCCGGTCAGGTGCTGCAATGCCCCTATCCCTATGACAAGGCGCGGCTCGTCGTGCGGGAGATGGCCGAGGCGGTCGCGCTGGAGCTGCTGGAAAAGCGGATCGTGACCGACCAGCTCACGCTGACGGTCGGATACGACATTGAAAACACGGCAAGCAGCAGCTACCGCGGTGAGACGGTGCTCGACCCTTACGGCCGAAAAATTCCGAAGCACGCGCATGGCACAGCGACGCTGGGGCAGAAAACATCCTCGGTGCGCCGCATCGTGGACGCCGTGCTCGGCATCTATGACGAAAAGGCCGACCCGAAGCTGACGGTCCGCCGCCTGACCGTCACCGCCAACCGGCTCATGCGCGAGGAGGATATCCTGTGCGAGCCGGAGCAGCTGGTACAGTTCAGCCTCTTTGACGATCCCACGGCGCAGGAGCGGCAGCTTCGGGAGGAGGAAGTCAAGCAGGAGCGGGAACGCCGGATCCAGGAGGCCCTGCTGGACATTAAGAAAAAGTACGGTAAAAATGCCATCCTCAGCGGCGGCAGCTACCTTGACGGGGCGACCGCGCGCGAGCGGAACCGCCAGATCGGAGGACACAAGGCATGAGCGGAAAATACGACGATATCATCGACCTGCCGCACCCCGAGCCGCAGACGCATCCGCGGATGCCCATGCGCGACCGCGCGGCGCAGTTCGCGCCCTTTGCGGCGCTCACCGGTCACCGCGCCGCCCTTGCGGAGACGGAGCGCCGCGCCGCCGACGCGGCGGAGCCGGAGAACGAGCGGTTCTCGGAGGATAGCCGCGCGCTCTTTCCCCATCTGCAGTCGGTCATGGAGAGCAAAGCGCATGAAAAAGCCTGAACCAACCCTGCGGCCGGACCGCAGCGTACTGAAAATATTCTAAACCGCGAAGTGGAAGAGTATCGCAAAGAGTCAAAAAGCCTGATCTTGCCCGAAATTGAGGCGGAGCATTACCAGTGTTATAACGCATTGGATTCTGAGCTCCTTTGGCGGATTATTTTGCAGATAGTCTCCGAACGCCTTGATCGTAAGATACAACAAGGCTATATAGAGCAAATTGCAGACTCTCTTTCTCCGGTAGAATGTGTCGGCTCTGAAGAGTTGATAGATAGTTGAATAATCTTTTAGGCAAATTAGAAATCAAGAGAGAATCCTTTAACCAGATTATTACCAACAGGAAAACTGCGGAAGAAGCTGCGTTTAAGACGGGTGGCCCGCAGTGCCAGCGGCTTGTTCTGGGAATATCAGTCGGATAAACGGGATTGCGCGCTCTACCCTCTGCGTGACAAATGTCTGAGCGAAAGCGACAGACGTGGAGCGCGAAAGGTATCCGCCAGATGCTTCGCAGCGAACCGGCAACGCAGCCCGGAACGCCGTTACAGCCCCGAGTACAGGGAGGCGCTGAAGCTGCAGCAGATCTGGTGCGAGGGCACATTTGCTGCGCAGAAGCGTGGTCATAACTTAACACAGGTCTTGCGGCGAGGACCATTGTCTCTTATCTGCCGCGGCCACAAATCTGAAAAGGACGATAAAATTCGCTGGGTGATGCCGCATGTCATCTTTTTTATTTGCCCAAACGAAGGATAAACCTCACTTTGTCAACAACACCAATATGGCCCGTTTACGGTCAGCAAGTAACGGTTCTGCGCAGCTGGCAGACCGTGCTCGTGCGTTTGATGTGCCTGCAAAGAATATAGGGCTTCGCCCGCATAAGCAAAACCACCCGCGAAGCGAGTGGTTTTGCTCTTTTCTTTATAGATGCTGCACGACGGTGACCGCGCCGGAGAGAATGACATAGGCGTAGACGAGACGGCGGAGCTGCACGGCATTGAGCTTTCCGCCGAGCTTCAGCCCGAAGCGCTGCCCGCAGACCACGCCCGCCACGCCGAGCAGCGTCAACGGCAGAAGGTCGAGCGTGTAGTAGCCGCTCAAAACGCGCGTGGTAATGGACGTTACATTATTCACGGCGAAGTTGGCCTGCGCGTTGGCGAGATAGCTCTCGCGGCTGTCTGTGGCGGCAAGGTAATAGATCGCCATGATCGGCCCGCCGATGGAAAACAGTCCCCCGCAGACGCCCGCGAGCAGGCCGCAGACGACGGTGACCGCCGGCGTAACGCGGATGGCGGCCTTCTTTTCCGTCAGCAGCAGATAGGCGCCGAGCAGCATCAGGAACGCGCCGAACACCACGGTCATCACGCGCAGGTCCATCGAGCCGATGAAGCGGATGGCCGTCACGCTCGCCGCCGCGTAAAGCAGCGTGGGCGGCAGAGTGAGCTTGAGGTCGATGCTTTTGCGCAGCTTCCACGCCAGCGTGACCGTCAGCCCGAGGCAGATGGAGGTCGAGACCGACGGCGCGACCGCCATGGTGAAAAAGTACGGCAGAATGGTCATCATCACGACCGCCGCGCCGAAGCCCGTGATGGATTGAACAAAGCCGCCGAGCGCTGCGCTCAGCGCGACTGCAAGGTATACCATAATCGCTTTCCTCTGATTTCCTTTTCTGAAAAAATGACCGCCGGCATTTCTGCCGACGGTCATTGTATGCTTTTTCCCGAATCGTGTCAAGATTTCGCAAAGCTTATTTGCTGCGCTTCTTGCCGAGATAGGCCTCCTTGACCTTTTCATCGGCCAGCAGCTCCGCGCCTGTGCCGCTCATGGTGATGGTGCCGGTCTCGAGCACATAGGCGAGGTCGGCGATCTTGAGCGCCATGTTGGCGTTCTGCTCGATGAGCAGGATGGTCACGCCCTGCCGGTTGATCTCGCGGATGATATCAAAGATCCCCTGCACGACCAGCGGCGCAAGGCCGAGGGAGGGTTCGTCCATCATCAGCACCTTCGGACGGGACATCAGCCCGCGGCCGACGGCCAGCATCTGCTGCTCGCCGCCGGAGAGCGTACCGGCGAGCTGCCAGTTGCGCTCCTTCAGGCGGGGGAAGAGCTCATACACCCACTCGATATCCTTTTCGATCTCTTCCTTATCCTTGCGCAGGTAGGCGCCGATCTTGAGGTTTTCGAGCACGGTCATGTCCGGGAACACGCGCCGTCCCTCAGGGACCTGCGCGATGCCCGCGGCGAGAATGGCGTTGATGGGCTTGCCGAGCAGCTGCTCGTTGTTGTAGGTGATGGAGCCGGACTTCGCCTTGACAAGGCCGGAGATGGTACGCAGCGTGGTGGATTTGCCCGCGCCGTTCGCGCCGATGAGGGTGACGATCTTGCCGTCGGGCACCTCCATGTCAATGCCGCGCAGCGCCTGAATGCCGCCGTAGGCGACCTGAAGGTTTTGAATTTTAAGCATCCTCTTCCACCCCCAGATAGGCGTCGATGACGCGCTGGTTATTCTGGATCTCCTCCGGCGTGCCGGTGGCGATCAGTTCACCGAAGTCAATGACGTAGATGCGGTCGGAAATGTCCATGACGAGGTCCATGTGGTGCTCGATGAGCAGAATGGTCATGTGGAACTCGTCGCGGATGCGGCCGATGAACTCGGTGAGCTCGTTCGTCTCCTGCGGGTTCATGCCGGCGGCAGGCTCGTCGAGCATCAGGAGCTTCGGATGCGTCGCCAGCGCGCGGGCGATCTCCAGCCGGCGCTGCTTGCCGTAGGGCAAAGACGTCGCCAGCTCGTCCTTCACATCCTCCAGACCCACGATGCGCAGAAGCTCCATGACCTCCTCGCGGTGCTGCGCCTCCTCCTTGCGGTTGAGACGGAACGTGGCGGAAAAGACGTTGCTGGTGCGCAGCATATGCTTGGCGATGAGCACATTGTCGAACACGGTCTGGGACTTCCACAGGCGGATGTTCTGGAACGTGCGCGCCATGCCGAGCTTGGTGATCCGGTCGGGCGTAGGGTCGAGCACGGGCATCTGAACGAATTTCCCGGCCTCCTTGCCCTTGTAATTCTGCTTCATCTTGCCCTGCGGATGGTTGCGGACGATCGGCTCGCCCATGAAGCTGACCTGACCGTTCGTCGGCTCATACACGCCGGTGATGGTGTTGAACGCAGTGGTCTTGCCCGCGCCGTTGGGACCGATGAGCGCGACGATCTCGCCCTCGTTGACCTCAAGGCTCAGGTTGTCGACGGCGACGACGCCGCCGAACTGCATCGTAATATTGTCGAGACGCAGAACGTTTTGGCTCATTTCTCGCCGCCTCCCTTCTTTGTATGACGGCGCAGGAGATCGGGCAGCTCCTTATCGCCCATGATGCCCTTGCGGAAGAAGAGCACAACGACCATGATGATGACGGAGATGACCGCCATGCGGAAGCCGTTCTTGAAGAGGCCCGGCGCCGTGATGCCGAGGAACTCACCGGTATCCAGACCGCGCAGCAGCCACTCGAGCGCCGCGATGTAGAGGAAGCTCGTCATCACGCTGCCGGTGATGGAGCCGATGCCGCCGATGACGACCAGCAGCAAGATCTCATAGGTCATGCTGCTTCGGAACGACATCGCCTGCACCGCGCCCATGTACATCGCCAGCATACCGCCGCCGACGCCCGCGAAGAACGAGGAAATGACGAAGGCAAGGCGCTTGTGGTGGGCAAGATTGATGCCCATCGCCTCGGCGGCGACCTCGTCGTCGCGGATGGCTTTGAACGCGCGGCCGTAGGTGGAGTTCACCAGCAGCACAACGCACGCGATGAACACGCCGATGAGCAGCAGGTACGCGGTCGCGCTGCTGAAATCGGGATAGCCCTTGAGAAGGTTCGAGGCGTTGGTCAGCGGACCGATGGCGTTCCATTGGATAATGGTGCGCATGATCTCGGCAAAGCCGAGGGTCGCAATGGCGAGGTAGTCGCTCTTCAGACGCAGCACGGGCAGACCGATCAGATAGGCGAAGAACGCCGCGATCAGACCGCCGACAAGCAGCGCGAGGATCATGCCGACCGCCGAGCCGACCTTGTCACCAAGGAAGCCCGCAAAGACCTCCGGCAGGGAGAACTTCACGATGCCACCGTCAAAATACTGGTATACGCCCGCGCGCTTGGCGACCGGGATGCACAGCACCGCGTAGGAATACGCGCCGAGGAGCATAAAGCCCGCCTGACCGAGGGAGAAAAGGCCCGTAAAGCCGTTGAGCAGGTTCATCGAAACGGCGACGAGGGAATAGACCGACGCCTTTTTGATGACCTTGATCACAATGTGATAGCCCGGGAGCTGGGAGTCGAGGACCATCGTGACCGCCAGCACGACGAACAGGATGAGCGCGGTGAAGATATACTCTTTGCCGATCGTTTTCTTTTTCATCTTCACCCCTCCTTACACCTTGTCCGTGACCTTTTCGCCGAACAGTCCCGTGGGCTTGACGCACAGCACGATGATCAGCAGCGCAAAGGTGAACGCATCGGAGAAGGTGGACTGACCGAGGCCCTTGATGATCTCCTCGCAAAGGCCGATCAGGAACGCGCCGACCACCGCGCCGGGAATGGAGCCGATGCCGCCGAACACCGCCGCGACGAAGGCCTTCAGGCCGGGCATACCGCCGGAGGTGATCGCCACCGTGGGATAGTTCGTAAAGTAGAGCATCGCGCCGACCGCGGCGAGGAACGAGCCGATGACAAAGGTCATGGAAATGACGGAATTGATCTTCACGCCCATGAGCTGCGCCGTCTCAAAGTCCTTGGCGGCGGCACGCATTCCCATGCCGATCTTGGTCTTTTTGATGAGCGCGACGAGCGCAAAGACGAGCGCGACGGTCAGAAGAGGCGTCACGACCGTGACGCGCTTGGTGGACGCGCCGAAGATCGTCACGGTGTCGGAGATCCACGGAATGGGCGTCTTGACCGGCTGCGGCAGGCCGCCGGTCAGGTAGAACGCAAGATTCTGGATGAGGTAGCTCACACCGATGGCGCTGATCATCAGCGACATACGCGGCGCCGTGCGCAGCGGCTTATAGGCCACGCGCTCGATGGCAAAGCCGAGAATGACGGTGAAGATGAGCACCAGCGGAATCGAAATGTACATGGGCATGGACGCGGTGGTGTAGACCATGATCAGGCCTGCCACCATAAAGACATCGCCGTGGGCAAAGTTAATGAGGCGCAGAATGCCGTAGACCAGCGTGTAGCCGATGGCGATGAGCGCGTACTGACCTCCCACAGAGATACCGCTGATCAGATACGGTAAAATTCCCTGCATGGAAAACCTCCTGTTGGTAGGATTCGGGGAAACGCGAAAAAACGGGGAAAACTTGGCGGGGCTTTCGCCCCGCCAAGTTTGCTGCTTGTGGAGAGATTTGTGGGCTTTTCTCAGTCGATGCCCTGGATCTTCACGAAGTCCCACGCACCGGTCTCGGTGTTGGCGGTCTTGATGTAGGCCGCGTCACGCTTGGCGTCGCCGATGTCGTCGAAGGCGATCTCGCCGGAGATGCCGGAGTAGGTCACGCCGGGCAGAGCCGCGAGGATGTCGGCGGGCGCGGTGCTGCCGGCGGCCTTGATGGCCTCGAGCGCGGTGAAGTAAGCGTCGTAGCCCATGACGGTGACGGCGGAGACCATGTCGTTGCCGCCGTTGTTGGTCTTGGCGTCGGCGTTGGCATTGATCCACTCCTTGATGCCGGCGTCGAACTCGGGATTACCACCCTCCTGATAGAAGGTCGTGATCTTAACATCGACATCCTTGCCCTTGGCGGCCTCAACGACCATGTTGCTGTCGAGCGTGTCGCCGCCGAGGATCGTGCCCTCGAAGCCCTGCGCGGCGGCGGCCTCAACGATCAGCTGCGCATAGTTGATGGAGACAGGGGAGAAAATGACGCCTGCGTTGGCAGCCTTGGCGTTGTTGATGTAGGAAACAAAGTTGGCATTGCCCTCGGGGAAGTTCTCGGCAACGACCTTGCCGCCGAGCTTCTCAAAGGCCTGCGTGAAGTAGTAGATCAGGCCCTGATCGTAGTCGCTGCCGAGCATACCGAGCAGGTAAGCGGTGTCGACGCCCAACTCCTTATAGGCATAGTTCGCAAGAACGGTGCCCTGGAAGGGATCGAGGAAGCAGATGCGGAAGTACACATCGCAGTCGGAAGTGACCTGCGGGTTGGTGCAGGTGACGCCGATGGCGGGCACGCCGGCCTCGGCGAACACGGTGCCGCCGGCCATGGACACGCCGGAGCCGTAGGAGCCGAGCACGATGCTCACGCCCTTGTTGACCAGCTCAGCGGCCGCGGACGGGCCGTTCTCGGCTGCGGTGCGGTTATCGACGACCTCCAGCTGGACCTTGTAGGTCTCGCCGTTGATGTCCACGGTGGGCTGGACGTAGTTGGCATACTGCATACCAAGCACCTCCTGCTTGCCGCCGGCGCCGTTGTCGCCGGTGAGCGGCTCAAAGACGCCGATCTTCACGACCTTCTCTTCGCCGGTGGTGTTGGGCGTGCCGCCCTCCTGCTGTTCGCCGCCCTTGTCGCCGCAGGCGACCAGACCAAGCGCCATGACGAGCGCAAGGACGAGTGCAAGAATCTTCTTCATATTCATATCCTCCTGACTTTTCCGCCGCATTGCTGCGGCTTGGGGCGATCCCGCCCCGAATTTCAATTTATTCTATCGGATCATCCAAAATTTTTCAAGGGTCGAAACTGTCAGTTTTTTCCGGCCGTTTTGAACGATCCGCCCCCTGAAAGAGGCATGCCTGTGTGCATTTGTGCGCGGCGCAAGGACGCATAGGCGTTTATTGAGAAAATCTATCGCCCTCGTGTCTTTGCGGAGCGGACAGATGGCTTTGGCATTTTGCACAACGCGAATTCGCGCGGCAAAAAAGAAAAAGCGGCGCGGGGAGCGGAAAAGCCCGTCCCTGCGTCACATTTTCCATTCGTCCTTTTGCCTATCAGGCTTTTTCGCCGACCATTCGCTCAAATTCCTCGCCGGTCATCGTCTCGTGGGCGAGCAGATATTCCGCCACGGCGGTCAGCGCCTCGCGCCGTGCCGTCAAGATCTCCTCGCAGCGCGCATACGCGCGGTCGATGATGGCCTTGACCTCGTCGTCGATCTCGGCGGCGGTCTTTTCCGAGTAGCTGCGCGTCTGGCCCATCGTCTTGCCGATGAACACCTCGTCGTGCCCGCTCTCAAAGGCAATGGAGCCGAGCTTCTCGCTCATGCCGTAGGCCGTGACCATCTTGCGCGCGATGTGCGAGGCGCGCTCGATGTCGTTCGAGGCGCCGGTGGAAATGTCGCCGAGCATCAGCTTCTCCGCCGCGCGCCCGCCGAGGAGCGAGACGATCTGCTCCTCCATGTAGCGCTTGGACTGGTAGGAGTGGTCCTCGTCGGGCAGCGAAATGGTCATGCCGCCCGCCTGTCCGCGCGGCACGATGGTGATGCGGTGGACCGGCTCGTGCGTCGGCAGCGCGTGCATCACGACGGCATGGCCCGCCTCGTGATAGGCGGTCAGCTTCCGCTCGTGCTCCGGCACAACGCGGCTGCGCTTCTCGGGTCCGGCGAGGACCTTGATCTCCGCCTCCTCGAAGTCCGCCATGGTGATGAATTGGTCGCCGCGGCGCGCGCACAGAAGCGCCGCCTCGTTGGAAAGGTTCTCAAGGTCCGCGCCGGTGAAGCCCGCCGTGCCCCGCGCGACCTTGGCAAGGTCCACGTCCTCGGCAAGCGGCTTGTTGGCGGTGTGGATCTTCAAAACGTCCTCGCGGCCCTTGATGTCGGGATAGCCGACGTAGATCTGGCGGTCAAAGCGGCTGGGGCGCAGCAGCGCGGGGTCGAGGATGTCCGCGCGGTTGGTCGCCGCGAGAACGACCACGCCGTCGTTCGTGCCGAAGCCGTCCATCTCGACGAGCAGCTGGTTGAGCGTCTGCTCGCGCTCGTCGTGACCGCCGCCGAGGCCGGTGCCGCGCTGGCGGCCGACCGCGTCGATCTCGTCGATGAAAATAATGCAGGGAGCCGCCTTCTTGGCCTGCTCGAACAGGTCGCGCACGCGGCTTGCGCCGACGCCGACGTACATCTCCACAAAGTCCGAGCCGGAGATGGAGAGGAACTCCACGCCCGCCTCACCCGCGACCGCGCGGGCGAGCAGCGTCTTGCCCGTGCCCGGAGGGCCAACGAGCAGCACGCCCTTGGGAATACGCGCGCCGAGCTCGACAAACCTTTGCGGGTCGCGCAGGAAGTCCACGATCTCCGCAAGCTCCTCCTTCTCCTCGTCCGCGCCCGCAACATCGGCAAAGGTGGTCTTGCGGGCGCTCTCGCTGCCGTGCCGGAAGGTGGCGTTGCCGAACTTCGCCATACGGTCGTTCCCACCGCCGGAGGCGCGCATGGAGAAAAAGTACCAGATGGCGAACAGCCCCGCGACGGCGATCACATAGGGCAGGGCAATGGCAAGGTAGTTAGGTGAGTGGTTGGCGGAGTAGTTATAGTCCTCCAGAATGCCGGCGGCCTTCTGCTCCACGACAAGGTCGTTGAGGTCGTCGTAGAAAAGGTCGAAGTCGTAGAGCTCCTTCCGGAGCTCCGTCTTGCCGTCCACCGCCTCACGCAGCTTGAGCGTGAGCGTGGTGTCCTGCACGGTGAAGGACTTCACCTTCTCCTGTTCAAAGAGCTGCACGACCTCAGCATAGGATATCTCCGGCTCCTTGGGGCGGAAGAAATACGAGGCGGCCGAAAGCAGCATGAAAACGCACAGCATCCACAGCACATAATTGGGTCGTTTGGTCTGGGTCAAAGGGTTTCCCTCCTTTTACGGCAGCAGAGTCTGCCTTGAAGAAAAGAGGCGACGAGCGCCTCTTTTCGATTCTTCAAAAAAGTCCTACGGACTTTTTTGATATTTGGATGCGCTTCGCTCTGCGCCTCTCCGCCGCAGCGGCTCGACGCTCACTTCGCGAGATGTGTTATTTCAGACGCGCATGTCGTCAGAAATAACAGTCAAGATCATTTGCGCCGTGCGCGGCGCAAAGCCTGCGGCGCTTTTTCCATCATACGTCGGCCTTACTTGCTGTAGACCTCCGGCTTGAGCACGCCGATGTACGGCATATTGCGGTACTGCTGGGCGTAATCCAGCCCGTAGCCCACGACGAACTCGTCGGGGACCTCAAAGCCCGCGAGATCGGCCGTGATGGGCTTGACGCGGCGGGCGGGCTTATCGAGCAGGGTGACGACCGTCACGCTCTTGGCGCCCTTGGTGAGGAAATAGTTCTTGAGGAAGTAGAGGGTATTGCCGGAGTCCAGAATATCCTCGATGACCACGATCTCGCGGCCGGTAATGTCCTGCTGCAGGTCGTGCGTGATCTGCACCACGCCGGACGAGGACGTGCCGTTCTGGTAGGACGACACCGCGATGAACTCGATGTCGCTCTTGATCTGGCAGGCGCGGACGATGTCCGCCATGAAGATGAAGCTGCCCTTGAGCACGCCGAGGAACAGCGGGTTGCGGTCCTTGAACTGCTCGTAGAGCGCGTCGCCCATCTCCCGCACGCGCGTCCTGATCTGCTCCTCGCTGTAGAGCACCTTCAGCATATCCTGATCCATCATGCTTTTCGCCATAGTTTTTCCCTCTCCCATTGTTTTATGTTTGTTTTTCGGAGCATTACTCCGCGGTTTTCTCAAAGGTCAATACACACACGCTCTCGCCGTCCGTCGGCAGAAACAGCGCGTCCGTGCCGATGCCGTACACCGCAGCGACCGCGCCGCCCGAGCGGATGACCGGCGTTTGCTCCCGCTCATCCGGCGAAAAGCCGCGCTCGGCGAAGAGCCGCTTGAGGCTCCGCGAGCCGCGCGAGATGGGCAGCGTCATGCTCTCCCGCGCGTCCCACGCGCCGACCGAGAGCGGCGCGTCCAGAGCGGCACCTCTTAATATAACGGTATTTTCAGAATTTTCAACCGTTTTTTCGCATTTTCGGCAGGTGATGGCAAAGCTGCCCCACCGGACGGTCTCCCCCGCGCGGAGCAAAACGCGCTCCGTCATCTCCCTCCGGTGTGCGCAGAGCGTCAACACGCCGTCCGCGCGCCGCGCGGTCACGCCGCCGGGCAGGTCAAGCTGTGCCGTCCCGCTTCCCGCGCAGAGCGCGGCAAGCGCGTCGTAGTGCGCGGCGGTGAAGTCCTTCTTCCCCGCGCCGAGCGCGTCGAGCGCAAGGCGCAGCACCCTCGGCTTCAGGACCGCGGGTGTCTGCGTGACCGCCGCGCAGGGCAGCGTCACCGCGCCGGCCTCCGTTTTCAGCTCCGTCAGATAGGCGGCAGCAAGGGAGTCGAGGTATTCATCCTCCTGCCGCAGGCGCAGCGCCGTCTCGCCGATGTGCTCGACCGCCTGCGCGTTGACCCGGCAGAGCCTCGGCAGCACCTCCGCGCGGATAAAGTTGCGCGTGAGCGCCGTGTCCGCGTTGGTCGCGTCCGTGCGATAGGGCACATGATGCTCCTTCGCGTAGGCGGCAAGCTCCTCCCGCGTCAGGCAGAGGAAGGGGCGCACCAGCCTGCCGTTTTTCGGCGCGATGCCCGCAAGGCCCGCCATGCCCGTGCCGCGGGCAAGATGAAAGAGCACCGTTTCGGCGTTGTCGTTCGCGTGATGGGCGGTGACGATGCGCGCCGCGCCGGTCTGACCGGCAACGGAGTTAAGAAAGTCATAGCGCAGCTTGCGCGCCGCCTCCTCGATTGTCAGGCCGTTCTCCCCGGCGTAGGCCGCCACATCGCCCGTGCCGACGCACAGCGGGATGCGCCGCGCCGCGCACCACGCGCGCACGAGATCCTCGTCCATGTCGGCCTCCTGCCCGCGCAGCTGATGGTTGTAGTGCGCCGCGCACACGCGGTAGCCGTTTTCGTATAAAAAGTCCAGCAGACACATCGAGTCCATGCCGCCCGAAGCCGCCGCGAGCAGCAGCTCGTAGCGCGGCAGCAGGTCGAAGCGCTGCACAAAGTCCAGTACCTTTTTCATTCGTCCTCGTACCGCCTTTCGAGCGTGCCGAAGGTCGTGTACTCCGGCATCCAGCGCAGCTCGACCTTGCCGGTCTCGCCGTGGCGGTTCTTAGCGACGATACACTCGGCAATGTTGTGCTTTTCGGAATCCTCGTTGTAATAGTCGTCGCGGTAGAGAAAGAGCACGATGTCCGCGTCCTGCTCGATCGCGCCGGATTCACGCAGGTCGGAGAGCATGGGGCGCTTGTCGTCGCGTTTTTCGTTCGCGCGCGAGAGCTGTGAAAGGCAGAGCACAGGGACCTGCAATTCCTTCGCCATGATCTTGAGCATACGCGAAATGTCGCTCACCGCCTGCTGGCGGTTCTCGCCGCTGTAGCCCTTTCCGCCGGCGGAGGTCATCAGCTGAAGATAGTCGATGACAACGAGACCGAGGTTTTCGATGCGGCGGCATTTGGCGTTCATGTCCGCGACGGTGAGGAGCGGATTGTCGTCGATCTTGATGTCCGTGCGGCTGAGCGTCGAGGCCGCCTCCGCGATCTTTACCCAGTCGCTCTCACGCAGATTGCCGGAGATGAGCCGTCCGTTCTCCACCAGCGCCTCGTTGGACAGCACGCGCGTGACGAGCTGTTCCTTGGACATTTCCAGGGAAAAGACCGCGACCGCCTTGCCGCTCGCCTTGGCGACGTTGAGCGCCACATTGAGCGCAAAGCTGGTCTTGCCCATACCGGGTCTTGCAGCCAACAGGATAAGGTCAGATTTGCTCAGGCCGTTGATCTTGTCGTCCACGGCGCTCAGGCCCGTGGAAAGGCCCGGCAGCGTCTTACCGCCGGTGGCGGAAAGCTCGGCGAGATGGTCGAGCACGCCCTGTAGCACAACGCTGATCTGCTCCATATTCTGTGCGCTGCGCCCGCGGCGCACCGCGTAGATCTTCTGCTCGGCGGCGTCGAGCACGGCGGAGGCTCCGCCCGTGCCGTCCTGCACCATGCCGGTAATGTCGCTCGCCACGGTCGCGATCGCGCGCAGCAGCGCCTTGTCGCGCACGATGTCGGCGTATTCATTGACGTTCGCGGAGGTTGGCGTGACCTCCATGAGCTGCACAAGATAATTGCGCGTGGTATTTTCGTCATAGGTGCCGTTGCGCTCCATCTCGCCCGCGACGGTCACGCCGTCGATGGGCTTGGAGTAGAGGAACATGGAGTAGATCGTCTCGAAGATCTCCCGGTTCTGGCGCAGGTAGAAATCCTCGGGGCGCAGCTTTTCCATCACGTCCTTAATGCAGTTCGCGTCGATGAGCATCGAGCCGAGCACCGCCTGCTCCGCCTCGAGCGAGTGCGGCATCTGGCGGTAGAGCAGTTCGTCCATCGCAGGGCACCTCTTTTCTGCGTAAAGTCTGGCTTATTCCTCCGCCACGGTCACGGTGAACTTCCCGCTGACCTCGTAGCCGAGCTTCGCACGGATCTCGTAGCTGCCGAGCGCCTTGATCGGCTCGTCGAGCACGATCTTCTGCTTGCCGACGTCCAGGCCGAACTGCGCCATGAGCGCCTCGGAGATCTCCTTGCCGGTGATGGCGCCGAAGAGTTTGCCGTTCGCGCCGCCCTTGGCGGTGATCTTCACGGTGCAGTTACGCAGCTTGTCCGCGGTCTCCACGGCGGCAGCGCGGTTCGCCGCCTCCTCGGCGCGGCGCGCCTTTTCCTTGAGGTTCATGGTGTTGATGGCGTCCGCCGTGGCGGGGATGGCCAGCTTGCGCGGCAGCAGATAGTTGCGGGCGTAGCCCTCCGCCGCGTCGATCATCTGGCCCTTCTTGCCCTGACCTCTGACGTCCTGCTGTAAAATTACTTTCATCGTTCTATCCTCCTGATGGTGGTTTTTTATCCTTCCAAATACTGGTCGATGGCGGCGATGAGCTGCTCGCGCACCGCGTCCACCGTCCCGTCCGGGATCTGTCCGCCCGCGGTGGTGGAGTTTCCGCCGCCGCCGAGCTTTTCCATAATGAGCTGCACGTTGATCTCGCCGAGCGAGCGCGCCGACAGATTCACGCCCGTATCGTGCTTGAAGAGCACGAACGACGCGCGCACGCCGCGCAGCGTCAGCAGCTCGTCGGCGGCCTTGGCCGCGGTCACGCGGTCGATGTCCTGCTCCACCGCCGCGATGGCAATGTCGTTGTGATACAGCTCCGCGTGGCGGATGATGTCATAGCGCTCGATCATGTCGGAAAGCGTTCCCTGGAACAGGCGCTGCACATCCGCCGTGTCCACGCCCGCGCGGCGCAGCAGCGCCGCGGCCTCAAAGGTGCGTCCGCCGGTGCGCATGGTAAAGTTCTTCGTATCGAGCACGATGCCCGCGAACAGGGCCTCGGCCTCGGCGCGCAGCAGATCGCCGGGGTCAATGAGATATTGCAGCAGCTCGCTCACCAGCTCCGACGCCGACGAGGCGTAGGGCTCGTGGAAGTTGAGCGCAGCGGATTCAATATAGCTCGCCGCCCGGCGGTGATGGTCGATGACCGCCACGCGGTTGCAGGTGTCGAGCAACTGCTCGGACTCCACGAAGTCGGGGCGGTTGGTGTCCACCACCACGAGCAGCGCGCCGGGCTGTGCCTTGATGAAGGCGTCGCTGCCGCTGATGAAGGCGTCCTTATACTCCGGCAGCGCGGCAAGGCGCTTGAGGATCGGGCCGGCGGCATTGTCGTCCATGTCAATGACGATCTGCGCCTTCTTGCCGCGCTTGCGCGCGATGCAGCACACGCCCGCCGCCGCGCCGACGGCGTCGAAGTCGGCGTGCTTATGGCCCATGATAAAGACCTGACTGGCATCGGAGATCAGCTCGCCGAGGGCGTTGGCCATCACGCGGGACTTGACCTTCGTGCGCTTTTCGGTGGACTTCGTCTTGCCGCCGTAGAACTCAAAATCGAGGCGGTTGCGCACGACGACCTGATCGCCGCCGCGCGAGAGCGCCATCTCGATGGACAGGCCCGCATTCTTGAAAAGCGTCTCGTAATCGTCCGCGTCCTTGCCGACGCCGATGGAGAGCGTCGCGGCGACGCCGTCCTCGGTGACAACGGAGCGCACCGCGTCGAGCACGCTGAACTTGCCCTCGAGCAGCGTATTGTAATGCTTTTCCGTCAGCAGCAGCAAATAGCGGTTGCGGTCGTACTTGCACAAAAGCCCCTGCGTGCCCGACACCCATGCGCTGATCTTTTCGTCGATCTGCGCGAGCACGGACGAGCGCGCCGCCTCGGTGCCGGCCTTCATCAGCTCCTCGTAGTTATCGAGCATGAGCACGGCCACGATGGGGCGGTTCTCCTCGCTCTTTTTCCTGAGCTCGTCCTGCTCGGTCACGTCCATCCAATAGGTCAGCGCGAGAAGTCCGCGCGCACCGCTGCGGCCACTCGGATGCGTGAGACTGCCGAACACGCGAAAGTGCCGGTTGTTGACGACGACTGTTTCGGGACATTCGCTCTTTCCCTCCAGCAGCCATTGGGCGGGGAAGCCGGGCAGCGTATCCTCCAGCCGGTTATCGAACAGATTCTCCCTCATGCCCGTGAGCTGGAGGAAGCTCTCGTTGCTCCACAGCACCTCCTGCGTATCGGGCCGGAAGACCATCATGGCAAAGGGCGCCGAGAGCATGGAGGACTTGCCCGCGCTCGCCACATCGTCGGTCATATCCTCGACGTAGCGCTGGATGCCCTCGCGGCGCTTTTGCGCCGTGCGGCGGAAATAGACGTAGGTGAGCGCCATCACACCGGCCTCGACGAGGCCGAGGATCGGCTCGATCCACAGCGTCACCGCGCAGAAGACTGCGGCAAGAAGAAAATACAGCCGCATATTCGGCTCGGTCAGCTTATTGACTTTCTTACTCATAAGGTATCCTCCCCGCTTCATCGGCGGCACAAAGGCGGAACAAATACGGATAGATACTATATTGTAGCACACGGGCGCGCAAGGGTGCAATAGGCTTTCCGATAAAAAATTCGTCCGGAAAATGGGCGCATGAAAAAAAGTGTGTACTTTTTCCAAAAAACGTGGTATACTATAAAAACACAAATTGTATTGAGCCGCCATCGCGCGGTTTGAATAGAGCACAAGTCCATAGCAAAAACGATCAGGGCGCCGATGGTGCGATGCGCTCCGCGGAACAGGGCGGAGCGCGCAGCACGGACGCCGTTGTTTCCGTGCGGTCATTTCCGCGCGGCGTGGACCGAATGCTCACCCAATTTTTGAAGATTCATAAGGAGTGAATGCATTTTGGCAGAAAATTTGAAGATCATCCCGCTCGGCGGGCTGAACGAGATCGGCAAGAACATGACCGTGTATGAGTACGGCGGCGAGATCATCGTCGTGGACTGCGGCATGGCCTTTCCCGGCGACGATATGTACGGCATCGACCTTGTCATTCCCGACGTGAGCTACCTCACCAAGCACAAGAACCGCATCCGCGGTCTGTTCATCACCCACGGCCACGAGGACCATATCGGGGCCATTCCCTACGTCCTCAAGCAGGTCAATATGCCTATTTACTGTACCCGCCTGACCGCGGGTCTGATCCGCCTGAAGCTCGAGGAGCACGGGCTTTTGAAGTCCACCAAGATCGTCACGGTCGAAAGCGGCATGACGGTCAAGGCCGGCAAGTTCAGCGTGGAGTTCATTCATGTGAACCACTCCATCGCGGACAGCGTGGCGTTTGCCATCCACACCGGGCTCGGCACCGTCGTCCACACGGGCGACTTCAAGATCGACTCCACGCCCATCGACGGCGAGGTCATCGACCTCGCGCGCTTCGGCGAGCTGGGCAAGCAGGGCGTGCTCGCGCTGCTCGCAGACTCCACGAACGTCGAGCGCCCCGGCTACACGATGAGTGAGCGCATGGTCGGCAAGACCTTCGACCGGCTCTTTGCCGGCTGCAAGCAGCGCATCATCGTCACGACCTTCGCCTCCAACGTCCACCGCATCCAGCAGGTCATCGACGCGGCGGCGGCGGTCGGCCGCAAGGTCGCCGTCACGGGCCGCAGCATGGAAAATGTCACCAAGGTCGCGGTCGATCTCGGCTACATGAAGCTGCCCAAGAACACCGTGACGGACATCAACAAGATCAAGGCGCTCCCGCTCGATAAGCAGGTCATCGTCACCACCGGTTCGCAGGGCGAGGAGATGAGCGCGCTCTACCGCATGGCGTTTTCCCAGCACAAGCAGATTGAGGTCGGCCCCGGCGACCGCGTCATCATCTCGGCTTCCGCCATTCCCGGCAACGAGAACACCGTCTCGCGCGTCATCAACGAGCTGTTCCGCAAGGGCGTCGAGGTCATTTACGACCGCGCGGATATGCTCCACGTCTCCGGCCATGCCTGTCAGGAGGAGCTGAAGATCATCCACGCGCTCACAAAGCCGAAGTATTTTATCCCCGTACACGGCGAGCAGCGTATGCTGCAGATCCATAAGAACCTTGCCATGTCCATGGGCATGGACCGCAAGAACATCGCCATCTGCGAAAACGGCGACGCGGTGGAGATCACCGCCCGCACGATGAAGCTCGTGCCGGGCATGGCGCCCGCCGGCGAGATCTTCGTGGACGGCAGCGGTGTGGGCGACGTCGGCGCGGTCGTCCTACGCGACCGCAAGCACCTTGCCGAGGACGGCATGGTGGTGGTCGTGCTGCCCATCTCCGCGCACGACGGCTATATGCTCGCCGAGCCCGAGATCATCACCCGCGGCTTCATCTACGTCAAGGAGTCCGAGGAGCTGATGAATGAGCTCAAGACCGTGGTCATGTCCGCCGCCGAGGGCGTGCTGGGCCGCCGCAGCCGTGACATCGGCGAGCTCAAGGGCGCGATCAAATCGGGCGTGAGCAACTACCTGTTCAAAACGACCAAGCGCAGCCCGATGGTCATTCCCGTCATCACAAAGCTGTAAAGAGCCAAGCAAAAAGCAGAGCGTTCCGCGGAACGCTCTGCTTTTTTAAGGCGGCGGAATGCAGCCACATGATGATCGGCGCAATCTTGGCAAAAGAACAGCTTTTTGTTACTATATGACTGAAAAGATAAACTTGGTCATAAATTTAAGGGGCGTGCACGGTGGCATTTACGAAAGATCAAAAATGAAACGATCCGCAGGGACTTGATCCGCGAGGCGCGGCGCTGCGGTGTGACCATCGGGATGAAGAAAACCTCCGTAGAGCAGCTGACAAGGGCGGTCGGCATTGCAAAGGGCTCGTTCTATAAATTTTTCCCGTCCAAGGAGCTTCTGTTCTTTGCGGTGTTGGAGGACATCCATACGGCGTGCTTTGCCGCGGCGCAGGCGTCCTTGCGGGAAACTTCCGCACTGTCCCACGCAGACCGCGCAGCGAAAGCGATTCTTGCCGCCTGCCGCTGGTTATCCGAAACGCAGGCGCTGGTATTCGTCGAAAACGACGCGGAGTTCCTGCTCCGCAGGCTTCCAGATGAGGTCAAAACAGCGCATTATCATGATGACGAGACGCATATCCGGGCGCTTCTGGAGGGCGGTGGTTTGCAGCCCAAGGGCGGGATCGCACTGGCCGCCGCTGCCATACGCGGATTGATCCTGACGGTATCGCACCAGGAGCAGATTGGGGAACTGTACCCGCAGGTGCTGGAAACGCTGGTGTACGGCGCTTGCAGGGAGCTATTTGAATAAGCCGAAAGGCCGCAGAAATGCGGCTTTTCCAAGACATGCCGGTTAGCCGTCTCTAACCGTGCGGCTGCGCACACCGATTAGATAAATCTAACGCCAAAAGGAATGAAAGAGATGCGAGAACACAAGAATTTCTGGGACAAAAATGCCGGTCTATATGACCGCTTTATGCGAAAAGACGGGGCGGCATATCGGTCATGCCTTCGGCTATTACGATTACGAACAGAAAACCGGCATGACTGTTGCCTTTTCCGGAAAGGAAGCAACGGCAAATTATATCTGCGCCTGTGTGCGTAGGATGCTGCGGGGCGGACTTCTGTACGCCACCACCAGCGAGCGCGGCGAGGGCTATATCGCCTACAAGCTGCCGAAGGAGAAGTTGGGCTTTCAAACTCTGCGGCCCATTGCGAATGGAATGCTGCGCAACTCCAGCCTGAAGAGGCTCGTGCGCTTCGCAATTGCCATCAAGCGCGGCGGCGTGTCGCTTCAGGATCGCATGGACAAGGAGAAGAAGCCGGATATCTTTGTAGGGCTTGTCTGTGTGCGGGAGCAGTATCAGGGACAGGGCTATATGCGCAGGGTCATGGATATCGCCTTTGCCGAGGGCGACCGGCTGGGCGTGCCGGTGATTCTGGAGACCGACGCCAAATCCAAGTGCGATAAATATGTCCATCTGGGCATGGAGCTTGCCGGAGTGCGGGACATCGGCGAATTTGGAAAGCTGTATGACCTGATCAAATACCCGAACACGGAAAAGCGGCAGCCTGGCTTAAACCGGCTTAGGCAGCCTTTGGATGGTTGGCGGATTTCGATTCATGCGGAAAAAACAAAGCCGCATATCACTTCGCTGTTTGTCGGTGCAGAAAAAATACATGTCAAAAAAGATCAGTACCGTCGGCAATGTCATTTAGTTAATCTAAAAACCCAGCCGTTGAGGGGTGGAAAGGTGCTTTCCCCTTCTTAACGGCTGGGTGCTTTTTGGGCTGTTGCATTTAATTAACCGCAAATTTTGAACAAAATGTAAAGAATTGCCCTATCCGCTTGCTTTTTCCGCCGCATGGAGATAGAGTAAATTAAACGCCGTGGTGAACGGTGTTCGCAAGCAGAATTTGAGACAGCCAAATTAGTGAGTATTATTTAGATTTAAGTGTTTTTGAGTATTTTTTTGAGAGTCATTTGAAATAGCCAAATTAGCCAACATTGAGAGAATAGCCAAATAGCCAAAACAATAGTAGCGAGCATTTTGAACATCAAGCGTACACGCCCTGTTATGGGCGTGCGTTTGGTGTTTTCTTCTTTCATCCGGCGAATTTTCGCTCGGAGGCACTCTCATGTCAATACAATCTATTCGCGTGGCACTCAACGCCGCAATTAGAGCCGCCGCACAGTGCATCGGGGGCAAGAGTTTTTCCCGCAAGAGCACGCTGACAGCGGAAACCGTCATACGCCTTTTGATTGGCGCGGAGGGCGGTAGTTTAGCTAAGATTTTGCACGACGCGGGCATTCAAGCTACCGCGTCGGCGCTCAGTCAGCGCCGCGCTCAAATCCCGCCCGAAGTGTTCCGCACAGTTTTCACCAACTTCAATTCCACTTGCGCCGACAATGAGTTCTTTTGTGGTTATCGTCTGTTGGCAGTTGACGGAACAGCGGTCAACCTCCCGCGCAATTCCGCTGCGCCCTCATTCGTTCAGAATGACGGTATTCCAAACGGCGTAAATCAACTTCATGTCACGCCGCTTTATGACATTCTCAACCGTACTTTTGCCGATGTCATCATTCAACCGGAGCCAAAGAAAGATGAAATCGGCGCGTTAGTCACCATGTTGCAACGCAATGACTTCGAAGAAAAGACGCTGATAATAGCCGATAGAGGGTTTGAAAGCTACAATCTTATCGGCCATTGTTTAGAAAAACCGAACACAGATTTTCTCATTCGCGTCAAGCAAAGCCGCTCCGCCATGCGAGAGGTGGCGAAGCTGCCCTTGTGCGAACTGGACTGCAACATCAGTTTTACCATCACCACCACGCAGACCAATGAGGACAAGCAAAACGGCTACATTCATCTGCAAGTGCCGAAGAAAAGCAAGGCAAATTCCAAAACGCGGCGCGGACGCTGGGACTTCCCATCGCCTTATCCCATGCGCTTCCGTATCTGCCGCTTTATGCTTGATAACGGCGAGTTTGAAACGGTTGCAACCTCTCTGCCGCGTTCGTTCAGCTTGGATGATATAAGAGAACTGTATCATCTCCGCTGGGGCATAGAAACCTCGTTCCGTGACCTCAAGTACACGCTGGGTCTTGTCAATCTGCACGGCAAGTCTGACGCTTTCGCGGAGCAGGAAATATACGCCAGTCTGACCGTCTTCAACTTTGCAAGCCGCGTCTGTAATGAAGTCGTTGTCCGTCAGCCGAAAAACGGCGTTTACGCCTACAAGGTCAACTTCAAAATGGCGGTCATGCTCTGCAAGGAGTTCTTGCGAACGCCGAACGCGGACGGCGAAACGCTGTTAAAAGAAATCGCGCGGCATACCGTTCCCATTCGTCCCGACCGACAGGACGAACGCAATTTGAAAGTGAAAGGTTTCGCGGGATTTGTCTACCGCGTAGCCGCGTAAAAAAGAGGGGGTGGTGTTTGCGGACACCGCCCCCTCAACGCGTTTATTTTTTGAAACCCCTGTTTTCGGGGGTCAAAACAGGCATTTTCAGAAAAATAAATGCCGCCTTAACTTAACAGACCTCTAAAACCGCCACAACAGCGAATGTCATGCGAAAATTTTAACAAGTCTTGCAAAAACAGCAGAAATCAGCCAGTTTTTTCAATCAACAGGCAGAGAAATGTTCTTGGTGAAATCTCAACTTGTCCGCGTCATGTTGTAAAAATGACGGTATCAAAATTTTTGCGGTGGGTATTTTTTCGAGAAATTTTCCGAGAAAAACCGTTAAGTTAAGGAAAGCAAAAAATATCAACCAGTCTGCGAAACGCTTAAAAAATTGAACTCAAATTACCAAAAAGGGAAATACGAGCGAAAATCATAACAAGCTCTGCGCCTGTATCAAAAATCTGTAAGGAAAATCGTTCTGCGAAATATGGAAAAAGCGGGCAAACGCCCGCTTTTGGTCTTGCATTTTGTCGATGGTAGATGTAAAATAGCTTTGGAGACATAAATAGCGGCAGAGCATAGCGAGGGCCAACTCGCTATGCTCCGATGAAGAGTGTCCTAACCACTCAACACCACGGTTTATTCCGCACCGTACCTCCATTATAACGGCAGACTGCGCGTTTTTCAAGAACAGTCTGTTAAAAATGGGGGCATTGTGTTTCGCTTGGATTGAATTTCAGTCAGGCGGTGTTGAGTTATACGCTCAGCACCGCTTTTTATGTTTCCGGCGACGCCCACGGGTGGGGGGAACTCCCTGCCCGCTGGGTAGTCCGTCGGAAATACATGGGCTGACTTTCGTGTTTTGTGTGTTGCGCCGCAGGGGAAGTGCGCCAAAGAGAGGAGACGCAGAGAGGGAGAGCGGCGCGACAAACATAAAATTCGAAAGGAAGTTCAAAATATGAAAAAGTTTACAAGTCTGATTTTAGCACTGGCCCTTTGCATGGGGTTGGCTACCACCGCGTTCGCGGCGGAGAGCAAGACCTTTCACAGTGATTTTGGCTATGATGATACTGTTACCATCGATGCCGTTGGCAAGTATATCAATGACATCTCCACCTACTACGAAATTCCCGTTGGCGCAGTGATTACTGCCCATGTTGGCGCAAATGCCACGCTGTGCGTGGCCGAGGGTGCATATATTGATGACATTAATCAGACCATTGTTCACTGGTCCTATGACCCCGCCACAAAGGCAATGGTCCGCACCGACGATGAGAATTTTTATGGTCACAACAACTGCGCCACTCTGCCCGCAGGCGATTATTCCTTCACCGTGACGCAGGAAATGGCGGATAGCTTTGCGATTTTCAAGACAAGAGAGATAAGCGAGGACTATCATCCTTCTGTCAGCTTGATGGCCGGCCGTCACAATGATTATGGCACGGCGGTCAGTGTTTCGATTTTGTTTGAGGGCTCTGCCGCGGCTGAAACTCCCACTGCGCCCACGCAGCCTACCGCTCCCACGCAGCCCTCTGCTCCCGCGCAGCCCGCTGCGCCCGCTGCCGCTGGCTCTTATACCGTGAAAAAGGGCGATACCTACGGCACGATTGCGCTGAACAACTACGGTACTTACGGCGTGTGGAGTGAGCTTTACAAGGTCAACAAGGGTGCAAAGCTGACGGAGGGCGCAACGCTTGTTCTGCCCGAGAAGCTGGGTAAGGTTGCCCGCATCAACGCTCCTGCTGCCGTCAGCGGCGAAACCCTCTATACGGTCAAGGCTGGCGATACGCTGGGCGCTATCGCCAAGGCGACCTATGGCGATGTGATGAAGTACAAGGCCATCTTCGAGCGCAACGCCGACCGTCTTGCGAATGCCAACACCATCTATGAGGGACAGGTCATTGTCCTGCCCGCGAAGTAAGCACAAGCAAACCACATAACGAAAGCATAAAAAATGCCCACCTCGATTTTTTGAGGCGGGCATTTTTTCGCGTGCGCGGATTTGCTTGACTTAATGACATTGGTACCGTCGGGGAAGATTTTTTCCTTGCGGTTCTTGGCAAATCCGAAATCGCGAGTATAGTATAACGCTGTGATATAACAGCGTTATGTGAGGGTATTTCTTCGCGTTTTTCGCTTTCAGATACACCGCCAGCCGGACGAGCGCCGCCCCGGCAACGCCCAGCAGCAGGCCCAGAGGATGCAGGCTGAGCCAGAGGGAGGCGAAGGCCTCGGTGAAGCCCTGGGCGATACGAAGCAGCTTTTCCGAAGCGTCCGCCCCCGGTGAGAGCCGGACCGCCTGGCAGAGCTTGTCAAAGAGCCAGGCAAAGAGCAGATACGGAAGGTTCGGCAGCAGGACCTTTTTCAGCTTTCCCGTCATCGTTCCAGCCCCCAGCCCCTGTTTTTGACCTTCTCGCCCCACTCCAGCTCCTGCCGCTTCGCCTGCTCCTTGGCCTTGGTCAGCCGCCTGCGGATGGAGGGCTTTTTCTCCTTCGCCAGATTCTTTGCGGAGAACTCGCGGAAGGCCGCCGTCACCGCGTCGGCGTCCCTGCCCTTGAAGAACACCAGGTAGCGGGGGATCTCCCCGGTGGTATCTTTTTCAGGGCAAAGTCGATGCCGTACTTCTTCGCCGTGGCGGAGAACGCCTTGATATTCTGGTCTGTGATCTCGATATTGGACACGCCGGCCCCATGCTTCATAAGCTGCCGGATGGTCTGCTTGCCGTGATGGAGCTGGGGATCATTCTTGTGCTTTTCCATATCCGCCAGCACCTTCTTCATGGCCTGCTGCAAAAGCTGGGCGGTCATTTTACCGGTCTGCACACAAAGCGCAAGGGTTTTCTGCGTGATTTCTTCCTGCAAGGCGTTCACCTCCGATCTCCGCTGCCGTACAGGTCATGGCTGACAAGGGATGTATAGTAGCTGTCCATCGTGACCGGCGCGTTATACAGCGCCGCCAGCAGATATTTCTTGATATTGCGGACATAGGTGGTGTTCTCCCGCATCCGTTCCAGCACATACTCGATGTGGGAGCTGTCGATCTTCAAGAACCGGGACTTCACCACCTCGGCGGGGTAGTCGTCCCCGGCGATACGGATCATCTCCCGGTTGGAGCAGACGGTATCCACCATGCGCTCCACCAGCTCGTCCAGACGGTCCCTGTCCAGCTTTTCATCCTGGGTGAGGATTATCGTACCCCATACATTTTCGGAAATTTCAAAAATTTTCGCAGCAATGGCAGGCGTTTCGGGGATCGGCGCGAAAAAATGGGTAGACATCGGGTAGACATCCTTGTTTTGTTCAAAAACCGTTTGTGCAAAACAGAGAAAAATGCAGTTTTTTAGGAAGTCAAGAAACTTTTCAGATTTCTATAGCCTTTTTGGCGTGGGCGTGGTATACTGCAATTTACAGTATCTCTCAGGAGGAAACGCCATGAAACGAATGCTTGTGTTGCTGCTTGCAGCAATGCTGATCTTGACGCTGCTGCCCGGCTGCGGCAAAAAGGACCCGGGCGGCGACGCTCCGGAGGTCCCCGAAAATCCAACGGAGCAGGGCGGCGAAACGCCCGACGTGACGCCCGAGCCGGAGCCCTACGTCGATCCCTACGAGGCGGTCAGGACCTATTGGAGCGAGGACCGGCTTACACAGTCCTGGGGGCCCGACCAGATCGTGGAGCACCTTTTCTTCCATCCCGTCATCGCCTATCCCCAGTGGGCATTTCATGACTGCGGCGCGAGCCAGAGCGAACGCTACGGACTCGACGACTGGATGGTGACCGCGGACGAGTACGCGAAGATCTTACAGTCCGTGTATGAAAAGGGCTACATTCTTGTCGCCATCGAGGATGTGTGGAGCGAGGTCACGGACGAGAGCGGCACGCACATGGTGCGCAACACGCTCAAGCTGCCCGAGGGCAAAAAGCCGCTCATCATCAGCTTTGACGATGTGAACTACTACCCCTATATGCTCGAGCAGGGCTTCACGAGCAAGCTCGTGGTCGGCGAGGACGGTGAGATCTGGGCCGAATGCACCGATCCCTACACGAAGGAGACCTTCCTGACCAAGGAGGGCGACGCCACCACGATGCTCGACGAGTTCGTTTACGAGCACCCCGACTTCTCGCTCAACGGCGCGAAGGCCATTTTCTCACTGACCGGCTACTACGGCATCCTCGGCTACCGCACGCAGGATGACCGCGACATCGCCAAGGACAGCCCCGAGCGCGCAGCGTTCGAGGCCAACCGCGCGGCGGAGATCGAAGCGGTCAAGCCCGTGATCGCGCGGCTCAAGGAGACCGGCTGGACCTTCGGCAGTCACACCTGGGGTCACATCCGTCTGGCGGACAAGCCGCTGCAGACCGTCATCAACGACACCGAACGCTGGGCGGACGAGGTCGGCAGCCTGGTCGGCCCCACTAACGTGCTCTTCTATCCGCACGGCGGGCGTCCCGATGGCGACGACTGGCACAAGACCGGCGAGCGCTTCCAATACTTGCAAGGTCAGGGCTTCCGCATCTTCGCGAGCGTCGGCGTCAATTCGTTCAGCTACATCAAGCCGGATATCTCCGCCGTCATCTGCGACCGTCTGCATCCGGACGGCACGACGCTGCGCCACTCCCGCAGCCGCTATCTGCAATTCTACAATGCCGAGGACATCATCGATCTTTCGGTCCGTCCCGACCTCGGCGTGGACTGGTAAGGAGGAACGAATGAGCGAACATGAGCTGATGCAAAAGGCGATCGAAATGCTCGACCGCGCGTATATCCCCTATTCTCACTTTCCCGTCGGCGCGGCGCTGGAATGCGAGGACGGCACGGTATATACCGGCTGCAACATCGAAAATTCGAGCTTTGGCCTCACCATCTGCGCCGAGCGCACCGCCGCCGTCAAGGCGATCAGCGAGGGACATTCCAAATTCTGCCGCATCGTCATCGCCGGCAACAGCAAGGATTTCTGCTATCCCTGCGGCGCGTGCCGCCAGTTTCTCTATGAGTTTTCCCCCGATATGGAGGTCATCTGTCTCAACCGCGCACGCGAGGCAAGGAAGATGACGCTCCGCGAGCTGATGCCCTGCGGCTTTGACAGCACGTTTCTCTAAGAAAAAATCTTTGATATAACAGGTGATCAACATGGTAGACATTACGAAAATCGCAGCGATCTACGCTGACGCCGAGCGCTACGGCGGCATGACCGTGACCGTCGGCGGCTGGGCCAAGACCATCCGCGACCTCAAAACCTTCGGCTTCATCGAGCTCAACGACGGCTCCTGCTTCCGCAACCTGCAGGTCGTCATGGACGCGAACATTCTCGCCAACTATAAGGAGATCGCCGCCCAGAACGTCGGCGCGGCGCTCATCGTCATCGGCGAGGTCGTGCTCACGCCCGAGGCCAAGCAGCCGCTTGAGCTCAAGGCGACCGAGATCGCAGTCGAGGGGCCGTCCACGCCGGACTATCCCCTGCAGAAGAAGCGCCACAGTGTAGAGTTCCTGCGCACCATCCAGCATCTCCGCCCGCGCACGAACCTCTTCAACGCGACCTTCCGCGTGCGCTCCGCCGCGGCCTTCGCGGTGCATGAGTTCTTCCAGAGCCACGGCTTCACCTACGTCAACACCCCCATCATCACCGGCTCCGACTGCGAGGGCGCGGGCGAGATGTTCCAGGTCACGACACTCGACCTCGAGAACGTCCCCAAGACCGAGGACGGCAAGGTCGACTATTCCCAGGACTTCTTCGGCAAGAAGACCAGCCTGACCGTCTCCGGACAGCTCAACGCCGAGAACTTCGCCATGGCATTCGGCGACGTTTACACCTTCGGCCCCACCTTCCGCGCCGAAAACTCCAACACCGCGCGCCACGCCGCCGAGTTCTGGATGATCGAGCCGGAGATGGCGTTCTGCGACCTCGACGGCGACCTTGAGGTCATGGAGGCGATGGTAAAATACATCATTACCGCCGTCATGGAGCGTTGCCCCGACGACCTCGCGTTCTTCAACAGCTTCGTCGATAAGGGACTCATCGAGCGTTTGCAGCATGTCGCCAGCAGCGACTTCGGCCGCATCACCTACACCGACGCGGTGGAGCTGCTCAAGCAGCACAACGACCAGTTCGACTACAAGGTCGACTGGGGCACTGATCTCCAGACCGAGCACGAGCGTTTCCTCACCGAGCAGATCTTCAAGCGCCCCGTGTTCGTCACCGATTATCCCAAGGAGATCAAGGCGTTCTATATGCGCCTGAACGACGACGGCAAAACCGTCGCCGCTGCGGACTGCCTTGTGCCCGGCATCGGCGAGATCATCGGCGGCAGCCAGCGCGAGGAGCGTCTCGACGTGCTCGAGAGCCGCATCAAGGAGCTCGGCATGAATCCCGCCGACTACTGGTGGTACTGCGATCTGCGCCGCTACGGCTCCTGCCGCCACGCGGGCTTCGGTCTCGGCTTCGAGCGCATGGTGATGTACCTCACGGGCGTGGGCAACATCCGCGACGTAGAGCTGCATCCCCGCACCGTAGGCAACGCGGAGTTCTAAGAACCGGAATATGAAGCAAGCCCTCCCGGCCGGGAGGGCTTGACTTTTTTGTGCGGTATGGTGCAATTGTCTCAAGGACGCTGTTGTATTGCGGCGGTTAGCCACTCCCTTGCGAAAGGGGGTGATGCAGATGGGAAACGGGCGCCGGGCGCGAGCCCTGCGTTTCGTGATATGCTTCATCGTGATCCTTGCGGTCATGATCTACATAGCTCCAAAAGCGTGTTGACCGCCTGGCTGCAACCCAAGCGGTCAACATAGTTCTACTATTTGACGTGTGAGGGCTAACTGCCGATACAGCAGCGTCCCTTGCTATCTTCATTATAATCCGGCGGGCGAAAATGTCAAGCCGAAAATTTTTTTGCCCTCGTTGTACGCGGACGGACACCAAACGGGCGAATCACTCTTACAAGTGATTCGAGGTGCTTTCGCCGTAGAGCAATGCACTTTGAATAAACATGGCTGGCCGTGCGCTCGTATACGATACGGACTTTTACAAGGCCTATTGCGTATTGTCCGAGATCAATAAGCTGGTACAAACGGAGAAGAACGAGGCCGCATGGAGGAAGCTGCTGGAGCTGTCGCTGCCGCTTTGCGAAGTGCATCCGTTCTTTGGGCTGCTCGCAAAGGAGCTGAGCGAGCTGGAATCGGCATACGCGCACGGTCAGGATTCTGACGCAGCGCTTGTCCTTTCATTTGCCAACGATTTTGAAGCCATCGTCCGTGATGCAAAGGCCCTGATCGAACGATGCCTGGATGACCGCTATCAGCCGGACTACTCCACGGCAGAGAGATACCGTGAGGCGCACTACGATGCATTGCTCCGCTTCGACGATATGAGGTACGGCGAGCTTGCCACCGAGGAGGTCATGCTGGATAGTCCGGCGTATGACAGCGTCTACCATTACAATGTGGAGATGCTGCGCGAGCGCGGGACCAGGACAGCGCTGCGCGAGGTGCTCTATCCCAATAGTGTGCGCGACCTCTACAACTACCTGAAAGCCTATTGTCTCCGCCTGCCGCTCCCGATCCACAAGTGTAAAAACTGCGGCAGATACTTTGTTGTGACCGGCAACATCACGCAGGACTACTGCACACGGTTGATGGAAGGCTCGGAAAAGACCTGCCGCCAAATGGGAGCCGTCGTGCAGTATCAGAGCAGGCAAATGAAGAATCCTGCCGCGCGGGAGTTTACACGCTCCTACAAGGCCCACAACGCCCGCGTGCGGTACGGAACGATGACCAAGGCAGAGTTCACCGCATGGTCGAAGACGGCGCGGGAAAAGCGCGATGCCTGTGTAGCAGGCAAGCTGTCCTTTGAGGACTTCGTGGCGTGGCTCGACAGCGACAAGCAGCGATAAAGCAACGGACTGACTGGCCGTTTTATGATCTCAGAAGAACAGGAGGTATCATTGACAACGCGAAAAACAAAAGGAGCCAAGGGCGGCGGCACGATCCGTCAGCGCCCTGACGGGCGCTGGGAGGCGCGCTATACCCTCGGCATTGATCCCGGAACGGGAAAGCAGATTCAAAAATCCGTCTATGGCAAGACGCAGAAGGAGGTAAGGCAAAAGCTCACCGCGATCACCGCGGAGATCGACAGCGGAACATATCAGGAGCCTTGCAAGATGACCGTGAACGAATGGCTTGATATTTGGCTGAGGGACTATCAGATCGGTGTCAAGGATTCCGCGGCATATCTCTATGAACGACAAGCTAAATTATATCTGCGGCCTGCGCTCGGCAGTATTCCGCTTGAAACGCTAAAGGCTCATACTGTCCAACGCCTTTATAACTCGCTCTCGCAGGAGCATGATGGGAAGCCCGCACTGAGTGCAAAATCCATCAAGAACATTCACGGCGTGCTGCACAAGGCGCTCCAACAGGCTGTTCTTCTCAACTACATTCGCTACAATCCGACGACAGCATGTGTTCTGCCCAAAATCGTCAAAAAAGAGATTCATCCGCTGACCGATCAACAGGCCGCTCAGCTTCTGAATCTCCTAAAAGGCAGCAAATATGAAATTCCGCTCACCGTCGATCTCTTCACCGGCTTGCGCGAGGGCGAACTGCTCGGTCTGATGTGGGACTGCGTTGATTTTGAAAAGGGTACGATCCTCATCAATAAGCAGCTCCGTAGAAGCCAGCGAAAGGGTGGGACCTATTACTTCTCCCCACCGAAAAACAACAAGAGCCGTACCCTCACACCCGCGCCGTATGTGATGAAGCTGCTGCAAGCGCAGAAGGTACAACAGGCTAGACAACGGTTAATGGCAGGCCCGGCATGGGAGGACAGCGGCTTGGTGTTCACCAATGAGTTCGGACGCTATATCTCCTACCGCGCGATCTTTGATAGCTTCAAGCGTATCGTGAAACGCATTGGTCTTCCCGACGTGAGAATACACGATCTTCGCCATACTTACGCTGTCAACTGTATCCGTGCCGGCGATGACATTAAAACCGTGCAAAGCAATCTCGGTCATGCGACCGCCGCCTTTACCCTTGATGTCTACGGTCATTTCACAGACGATATGCGCTCGGTCAGCGCACAGCGGATGGAACAGTTTATTCAAGCCGTATCTGCTGGATGATACAATAAGGGAAAAAATAAGGGAAAAACGCAAAAATAGCAAAAGAAAAAGCCTTGAAACCCTTGTGGCTTCAAGACTTTTCTGTGGTGCGCGGTACAGGACTCGAACCTGTGACCCCATGCACGTCAAGCATGTGCTCTACCAGCTGAGCTAACCGCGCGAACCGAACGTGACTATATTACCGCACTGCTGTTCATTTGTCAACACTTTTTTCGCGGAGCAGACAATTTTTTATCTCCGGCGTTGTTCCTTCCTCCGCAGGGGAGACTATTCATAGCATACGACGGCAAGGGCGAATTGTAAAGATGGGAAAATAGCAGAAATTCGCGCCGCATTTTCTGCTATTTTTCTTTTTGTGCTTTCCTTGTCAAGCCGTGCGAGCTCGGGTATAATAAGTTGAATTTTGTGTAAAGAGGTATACTTTCGATGGGGAAGCTCGGTTTTGACAACGACAAATATCTATCCATGCAGTCCGAACACATCCGCGAGCGCATCTCGCTGTTCGGCGGTAAGTTGTATCTGGAATTCGGCGGCAAGCTCTTCGACGACTACCACGCCTCGCGCGTGCTGCCCGGCTTTCAGCCCGACAGCAAGATCCGTATGCTCCAGCAGCTTCGCGACGATGTGGAGATCGTGATCGCGGTCTGCGCGAACGACATCGAAAAGAACAAGCTGCGCGGCGACCTCGGCATCAGCTACGACGACGACTGCCTGCGCCTGATGGACGCCTTCCGCGCGCTTGGGCTGTACGTCGGCAGCATCGTGGTGACGCAGTACGCCGGTCAGAGCGCCGCCGACGCTTTCCTGAAGCGGCTCGACACGCTGGGCGTGAAGCACTACTGCCACTATCCCATTGCCGGCTATCCCTCCGATGTGGCGCATATCGTCAGCGACGAGGGCTTCGGCAAAAACGACTACATCGAGACCACCCACTCCCTTGTCGTCGTGACCGCGCCCGGCCCGGGCAGCGGCAAAATGGCGACCTGTCTGAGCCAGCTCTATCACGAGCACAAGCACGGCGTCGCCGCGGGCTACGCCAAGTTTGAGACCTTCCCCATCTGGAACCTGCCGCTCAAGCACCCCGTCAACCTTGCCTACGAGGCGGCGACCGCCGACCTCAACGATGTGAACATGATCGACCCGTTCCACCTCGAGGCCTACGGCAAAACGACCGTCAACTACAACCGCGACGTGGAGATATTCCCCGTGCTGCGCGCGATGTTTGAGAAGATCCAGGGTAAGTGCCCCTATCAGTCTCCCACCGACATGGGCGTGAACATGGCGGGCAACTGCATCATCAACGACGAGGTCTGCCGCGAGGCGTCCCGTCTGGAGATCCTGCGCCGCTACTACACCGCGCAGGTCTCTTTCGTGCGCGGTGAGGCCGACGAATGTCAGCTGCGCAAGCTGGAGCTTGTGATGCAGCAAGCCGGCGTCACGCCGGATATCTGCCCCGCCGTCGCCGCCTCACTGCAAAAGGCCGAGGAGACCGGCAAGCCCGCCGGCGCGATGGTCCTGCCCGACGGCCGCGTGGTCACCGGCAAGACGAGCTCGCTGCTGGGAGCCTCCGCCTCCCTGCTGCTCAACGCGCTCAAGGCGCAGGGAGGTGTGAGCGACAAGCTCGACCTTATTTCCGCGCAGGTCATCGAGCCGATCTCAAAGCTCAAAATCGAAAGCCTCGGGCACCACAACCCGCGCCTGCACTCGGACGAGGTGCTTATCGCGCTGTGCATCTCGGCGCTGACGAACCCCATCGCCCAGCTCGCGCAGGAGCAGCTCGGCAGTCTGCGCGGCTGCGACGCGCACTTCTCCGTCATCATCTCGGAGGAGGACATCAAGCTCTACAAGCGGCTCGGCATCCATGTGACCTGCGAGCCGAGGTACGAGGTCAAAAAGCTGTACCATAAGTAACGCTGCGAAAAGGGGGAGCATATCCCTCTTTTCGTCACCCCAAAACCGAATCGACAAGGAGCCACTATCCATGACCATCATTGAACAGCTCGCACGCGAGCTGGACCGCCCCGTCGAGCACATTGAAAACGTCGTCAGACTGCTCGACGAGGGCAACACCATTCCGTTCATCGCCCGCTACCGCAAGGAGCTGCACGGCTCGATGGACGACACCGCCCTGCGCACGCTTGAGGAGCGTCTTGCCTATCTGCGCAATCTCACCGAACGCAAGGAGAGCGTTAAGGCGAGCATCGCCGAGCAGGAGAAGCTGACCGACGAGCTTGCCGCCGCCATCGACGCGGCGCAGACGCTCGCCGAGGTCGAGGACCTTTACCGTCCCTACAAGCCCAAGCGCCGTACCCGCGCGACCGTCGCCAAGGAAAAGGGGCTTGAGCCGCTCGCGGCGCTGCTCTTCGCGCAGGAGCGCGACTGCCCCAAGCCCGAGGACACCGCCGCAGACTATCTCAGCGCCGAAAAGGGCGTGGAGACCGTCGCCGACGCGCTGCAGGGCGCAAACGACATTGTGGCCGAGTGGATCAGCGACGACGCCGCTATCCGCCGGTCGCTGCGCGAGCTGCTGGAAAAGCGCGGCACGCTCCGCTCCCTCGCCGCGACGGAGGAGGACAGCGTCTACCGCCTGTACTACGATTTCGAGCAGCCGCTCAGCCGTCTCCAGGGGCACCAGATCCTCGCCATCAACCGCGGCGAGAAGGAGAAAATGCTCAGCGCGACCGTCCTGCTTGACCGCGAGCTGGCGCTGCCGCTGCTGCGCCGCGCGGTCGTGAAGCCCGGCTCCGCCGCGATGGAGTTCGTTAAGGCCGCCGCCGAGGACGCTTACGACCGCCTGATCTACCCCTCGCTTGAGCGCGAGATGCGCGCGGCGCTGACGGACAAGGCCAGCGAGGGCGCGATCAAAATGTTTGCCCTCAACCTCAAGCCGCTTTTGATGCAGCCGCCGGTCAAGGGCCATGTGACGATGGGCCTCGACCCCGGCTATGCCCACGGCTGCAAGGTCGCGGTCATTGACGCGACCGGCAAGGTGCTCGACACCACGGTGGTCTACCCCACCTACGGCGAACGGCAGAAGAACGAAGCCATCACGAAGCTCGCGCAGCTCGTCAAAAAGCACGGCGTGGAGCACATCGCTATCGGCAACGGCACGGCGAGCCGCGAGACCGAGCAGATGACCGTCGAGCTCATCCACAAGGTCGGCGGAGGTCTCAGCTACATGATCGTGAGCGAGGCAGGTGCGTCGGTCTACTCCGCAAGCAAGCTCGCCGCGGAGGAATTTCCGCAGTTCGACGTCAACCTCCGCTCCGCTGTGTCCATCGCCAGAAGATTGCAGGACCCGCTGGCGGAGCTGGTGAAGATCGACCCCAAGGCCATCGGCGTGGGGCAGTATCAGCACGATATGCCGCAAAAGGAGCTGGATGCGAGCCTGAACGCCGTGGTCGAGGACTGCGTCAATGCCGTCGGCGTGGACCTCAACACCGCCTCCCCCTCGTTGCTCACGCGCGTGGCAGGTCTCAACGGGACCATCGCCAAGAACATCGTCGCCTTCCGCGAGGAGAACGGCGTATTCACCACGCGCCGTCAGCTTCTGAAGGTCGCCAAGCTCGGCCCCAAGGCCTTTGAGCAGTGCGCAGGCTTCCTGCGCGTGCCGGAGAGCAAAAACGTGCTCGACAACACCGGAGTCCACCCCGAAAGCTACGATGCTGCCAAGGGACTGCTCGAGCTGCTTGGCGCGACGCCGAAGGATGCGCGCGACCTCCCCGCAAGGCTCAATGCCTACGGCGCGGAAAAGGCCGCCGAGGCGCTCGGCGTTGGTGTGCCGACGCTGCGCGATATTGCAAAAGAGCTTTCAAAGCCCGGGCGCGACCCGCGCGACGAACTGCCCGCGCCCATCCTGCGCACGGATGTGCTGGACATCAAGGACTTAAAGCCCGGCATGGTGCTCACCGGCACGGTGCGCAACGTCATCGACTTCGGCGTGTTCGTGGATATCGGCGTGCATCAGGACGGTCTGGTCCACATTTCGCAGGTGTGCAATAAGTTCATCAAGCACCCGAGCGAGGCCGTCGCCGTCGGTGACGTGGTGAAGGTCGTGGTGCTTGACGTGGACGAAAAGAAGCACCGCATTTCTCTCTCCATGAAGCAGGTCCCTAAGGAATAAGGAAAGCGCGCGGCCGTGCCGCGCGCTTTCCTTATTCCTGCTCCAGCTCGTCCTTTCCGATCGCCATGTCCTTCCACTGCTCGGGCAGGGCGTGGGAGATGAGCGGAAAGACATTCTCCGTGTCCGCCGTCGGCTGGATGTTGTAGGTGCCGTACTTGTTCACCAGGTCGGCACAGCTCTCCGGCTGACCGAACACCGGGTCGGCAAACGGCGCGTCGGGAAAGGGGTAGTGCGTGCGCTCCTTCTTTTCCTTGCTCATAAAAAAGATCACCTCCGGGCTATCTTGCCCGCAGGTGATCCCTTTTATGTTTTATCCGTGCAGCGTCGGCGGGTACACGCCCGCGTCGTGCAGCGCCCTGAGCGCCGCGGCGACCGCGTCCTTATCCTCGTGATAGGTCATGCCGAACCATTTCGCGTCGGAGTGCAGCACGCTGACGCGCAGCTCGCCCTTTTCGATCAGCTCGCCGACCATGCTCGGCAGCAGGCATTCCTTTTTGAGCTCGCCCGTGGGGAGCGCGCGGAGGAACGCGTTAAAGTATTCCTCCAGCTTTGTGAAGATCCACGGCGTAAAGCCCCAGAAATTCATGGACACCGGCGTATCGGGCGCGTAGACGTCGCCCTCCGGGTTTTTGTCCACGTCGCGGATGGTGCCGTCTGGAAATACCGTGAGCTTGAAGGTCTCCACAACCCGGTCGAGTGTTCCGTCCGTCACATGGCATACGCCGCGCGTCACGCTGCCGTGTTCGCTGACGGTCTTATCCAGGCGGTAGCCGACCATGGTCGCCTCGCCCTCGGCCTCGAGTCTCCCAAGCTCCTCGTAGATCACACGGAAGGCGTCCACACCGTAGTAATCGTCGGCGTTGATGACGATAAACGGCTCGCTGACGCAGCTCCGCGCACAGAGCACGGCGTGCCCCGTGCCGAAGGGCTTGGTGCGCTCCGTCGGAATGGAATAGAACGCCGGCACGCTGGAAAAGTCCTGATAGGCATAGCAGACCTCGACCGGAGAGCCGTCCACCGCCGTCATGCCGGCGACACGCCTGCCGCAGAGCGTCTCCACCAGCTCGCGCATTTCGGGCTTGATGATGAACACCACCTTGGTAAAACCCGCGCGGATCGCGTCGTAGATGGAGTATTCCATCAAAATTTCGCCGTTGGGACCGATGCCGTCTACCTGCTTGCTGCCGCCGTAGCGCGAGCCCATGCCCGCCGCCATAATGACCAGTGCCGCTTTCATCGCCGTTCCTCCTCGTGCGTTGAGATTTTCTTTATCATAGCCCATTTGTCCTCGGTTTTCAACTTCTTTTCCGTCGAAGCCTTGTTTTTTGGCGGCGAACTGCTATACTGTCTGCGTAAATAAAATTTTTTGAGGTACAGAGCGATGGAAACCTTTCTTCACGCCGTTGCATCCGTCACCATTATCCTGCTGCTGACGGCGACCGGCTACTTCTGCGCGGTCAAGGGCTGGATAACCGCGCAGGTCAAGACCTTCATCAGCCGCTATCTGATGACCGTCGGCATTCCCGTCATGCTGATCTACGGGATGCAGAACAATCTCACGCGCGCGGACGTGCTCGCCGCGCCGCGTCTGCTGCTCATCCCGCTGCTCGTCATCCCGAGTTGCGTTGTGATGAGCCTGCTGGTGGGCCGCCTGATGAGGCTGCCGCACCGCCAGCTCGGCGTTTTTGTGATGATGTCCGCCATGGGCAACACCATCTTTATCGGCCTTGCCATGTGCATAGAGCTGTTCGGCGACATTGCAACGCCGTATGTCATGCTCTTCTATCTTGTCAGCAGCTGCTTTACGCAGCTCATCGGCATCCCGCTGGTACGCTGGTCGGGCGAAGCGGGCGGCTTTTCCATGCAGATGGTGTGGAAATTCCTGCGCGCGCCGACGGTCGTTTCTGTCTTTCTCAGTCTCCTTCTGGTCGGACTGGACATTCATCTCCCGAGCCTTGTGATGAGCTACGCGAAATACATCAACAACACCGTCACGCCTCTGGCGCTGCTGCTGACGGGCTGCATCATCCACGAGATTGGGCTGCGCAGCCTGCGCCTGACACCCACGCTCGGCGTGATGATGGTCTTCCGCTTTGTCATCTCACCGGCGCTGGGCGCTGCCCTCTGCGCGCTGCTCGGCATCGGCGGTCTGGTGCGCAGCGTATATGTCGTGGAGTTGGCCATGCCGGTCGTGACGCAGACGGTCGTCGCCGCGGCGGAATACGGCGCGGACGAGCAGCTGGCCGCGCAGGGCGCGGCGATCTCCACCCTTGCCTGCTTCGTGGTGACGCCGGTGCTGATGCTGCTGCTGTAAGGACGGAGAGAAAAAGGGTGCCGAAAACCGGAAGCTTCCGGTTTTCGGCACCCTTGCGTTTTGCTTTACCGCGTGAGCAGGAATACGCCGAGGCAGACCGCCGCGACGCCGAGGAGCTTTTGTGCCGTGACGCGCTCGTGCAGCAGCGCGGCGGAGAGGGCGAGCGACCACACATAGGTCAGCGAGGTGAGCGGATAGACCACGGAGTAATCGTGGCCGCGCAGAAGCAGGATATTCAGCGCCGCGCCGGCGAGGTAGCAGCATCCGCCCAGCCAGAGCCGCGGCGAGGTAAGGAGCGAGCGCAGACCGCTCACATTCGCCGCGCCGCGCTTGAAAAAGAGCGCGCCGAGCGAGCCGCAGAGCGTCATGAGCGCAACGGAGAGCACAAGGTTCATCGTCCGCCCTCCCCGCTGCGCGCGAGCAGCACCAGTCCCGCGACGATGACGGCCACACCGATGAGCTTTGTCGACGAGAGCGGCTCATTCAGAAGTACGCTTCCGAGCAGCAACGAGAGCACATAGCCCGCGCCGAGCATCGGGTGGAGCACGGAAAGCTCTCCACAGCGCAGGGCGAAGATCATGGTCAGCGCGCCCGCGCCGTAGAGCGCAAAGCCGCCGAGCAGGAGCGGCAGCGAGCCGTCCGCCGAGAGCTTCCACAAAAGCTGGCCTACGCAGGTCATCAGCGACGAGGTCAGCATCAGCGCGACGCCGCGCGCGAGATTTTTTCCTCCCGCCATCGCGCTATACCCCATAGAGCAGCGCCGTCGTCACGGCGGCAAAAAGCGCGATCAGCACGAGCAGGACCTTGTCGCCGTAGATGACCTCGACGGGATCGCCGTCCGAGTTGCCCTCGACCGTGAGAGAGTATTTCAGGCACAGGCAGAGAACGAGCGGCACTGTCCAGACAAGGTGAGTGCCGGCGTTGGCTTCGTCCACGCTCCAAAGCGAGTAGAACACGACCGCGAGCGTCAGACAGCTGCTCATGTTGCGGCTGAGAAAGGCATCGTTATAATAGCGCAGCACGGGCCGCGCGGTGTCGCTCTGCCGGCGCAGCTCGCCGCGACGCTTGCCGAGCGCGAGGTAGAAGGAAATGGACACGACGGTGAGGTAGAGCCAGTTGGAGATCGTGATGCCTGTGACCGACGCGCCGAAGAGAACGCGCAGCAAAAAGCCGGAGACCAGCAGCGCCACATCGAGGATGGGGACATTTTTCAACCCAAAGCTGTAACCGAGGTTGACGAGCAGATACACGCCCATGCAAAGCCAACTGCCTGCCGGAAAGCGCGCGAGGATACCAAGGAGCAGTACTGCCGCGCCGAGCGCGGCGGCAAGCGCGAGGGCCGAGGGAACGCCCACCGCGCCGCTGGCGATGGGACGGCGGCACTTGGTCGGGTGCAGGCGGTCGGCGGGCGCGTCGCGCAGGTCATTGACGATGTAGACGAGCGAGGAGAGCAGGCAGAACGCCGCAAAGCCGAGCAGCCCCACGCACAGCGGCATGCGCTCAAAAAACCGTCCGCTGAAAAAAAGCGGCAGCAGCACGAGAACATTTTTCACATAGTGCTTGGGGCGCAGCAGGCGAAGGTAGTTTTTCATGCACTCACCTCGTTTCAAATTCGATGCTCAGGTCGCCGGGCGTGATGTAGAAATAGGCATACTCCATCTTCGGTGTGTTCGGCTCCCACAAAAGCCCGGCGGTATCGCCGCAGGCGGGGACGCGAACCGTGCGCTCGCCGCGCAGCATCGCCTCGCGCAGCAGCGTTTCCTGCGCCGCAACCGCGCGGCGCAGCGGGAGGTAGGAGAGGGTGTAAAAGACGAGCACCGCCGCGCAAAGTCCCGCGCAGAGCGGGAGGGCAAAGTCCGGCTTGAGGCCGCTTTCGGCGAGCAGGCTGAAGGCCGCGGCAAGCGTGAGCAGATAGCTCGCGTACAGGCAGCGCGGCCCGACGGGGGACACGAACAGCAGCGGCAGCGCCGCGCTGAGCGACAAAAGCAGGAAAAAGCACCCCCGCGCGCGGAGCGCTCCCGCCGTCCAGCACAGCGTGCCGAGGATCGCGAGCAGGAACCACGCGAGGCAGAGCGCCGCGAGCGCGCCGTCCGAAAGACGGAGCAGCGTGTGCAGCGGCAAAGCCGCCGTGCAGGACAGCAGCGCCGCGAGCAGCGAGATGTCCGCTGCCCGCCTGCGTCCGCGCGCGAAAAAGAGCGTCAGCAGCGCCGCCACGGAGACATAGAGCACCGGACAGTCCGCGAGCAGGAAACGGAACACCGTCGCGCTGTTTTTTTGCGCGGAGGCGAGCAGACCGGCAAGCCCGCCGGAAACGCCCGCGTGATACATACCGCCCCCGTGCAGGATGACCGCGTAGGACGGCGAGGCGAACAGCAGCGCCGCACCGCCGAGCGCGCCGAGCAGCCAGCACAAAAGCGAAGGTGAGAGCCTTCTCTCGCGGAGCAGATACCAAAGCGTCATCAGTCCCGCCGCGCAGAGCGTGCAGAGGGTAACATTTTCGACAAAAAGCTGCGAGGCGAAGCCGAGCGCGAAGAGCGCGAGGCAGCGCGGTGCGCTCTCGCGCAGCGCCTTGCCCGCAAAGACCGCGTCGGTCAGCGCGAGGGCCGCGAGCAGACAGGCCACCGGTGGAACATAGTTGAAGTAGCCCGCCGCCCAGGGGTACGCCTCGCGGAAGAGCTCGCGCGGCAGCGTGAACACCGCCGCGGCGCACAGCAGCAGTCCTGCTGTGGAAGTCAGCTTGGAAACGCGCGCGAGCAGCGCGATGAGCACAAGCGTGATGAGCGCGCGCAGAAGGTCGCGCAGGATCGGGCGGCTGCCCGCGCTGTAAGCGAGGATGTTGCCGAGGATGCGGCCGTTCGTCGTGCGCCACTTTTCCGCGACAACGCACGCAAGGTCGCCGATGCTGTGCAGCGACGCGCCCAGCCCCTCGCGGAACCAGTCGTCCCCGCTGAGCGGGAAGGTGCGAAAGAGCGTAAAAAGCGCCGCGGCGAGCGCGAGCATGGTGAAAACGCGGAGCCGATCGGTCTCTCTTTTCATTTCTCCGCCTCCTGATCGAAAGGTTTGTGTATCAGATGTTTTTTTGTTCCGCTCGCGGCGTGCGCTCGCGGCGTGCGCTCGCGGCGTGCGCTCGCGGCGTGCGCTCGGGCAGCGCGATGAGCACCGCCATCACCAGAATGGCAGCAAAGCCGAGAAGGTCCTGCCACGCGAAACTCGTGTGCAGCCAGAGCGCCGCGCACAGCGCCGCGCTGACCGGCTCGGTGCAGGCGAGCAGGCTTGCGCGCACGCCGCCGACGTCGCTCACGCCCTGCAGATAAAGCGTGAATGCAAGCGCCGTGCCGACAACGGAGATCTCCAGCGTGCCGAGCGCCACCGCGGCGTTGAGCGCGACCGGGATCCGCCACGCCTGCGTGAGCACGAGCAGCACCACGCCGCCGATGAACATCCCGCAGCCCGTGCAGACACTCACGGGATAGCGCCGAAGCAGATCGCCCGGCAGGAGCGTATAGAGCATCAGCGACACCGCCGCGCACAGGCCCCAGAAGAGCGCCTGCGGCGAGAGCGCGAGCGCGGTCAGGCTGCCGTGAGTCGCAAGCAAAAAAGCGCCGAGGAGCGCGAGCACGAGCGCAGCGCCCTCGCGCCGCGTCGGCAGGCGGCGCGCACGCAGGCACACCCAAAGTAAAATGAGCGCCTGTCCCATATACTGCAGCACCGTGGCGGTCGCGCTGTTGGAGTAGCGGATGGCAGCGAGGTAGGTATATTGGCAGGTCATCAGTCCGCCGACGGAGAAGAGCACGAGCCGCAGCGCGTCGCGCCGGTCCGACCAGATGGCTCGAAGCTGCGGGCGGTGCCTTACGAGCGCGCCGCCGAGCAGCACCACGCCGGCCAGAAACATCCGCACCACGGTCAGCCAGCCGCTGTCCACGCCCTGACAGGTGAAGAGGTATTGTCCCACCGTGCCGGACGCGCCCCAGCACACGCCGCCGAGCGCCGCGCACAAAAAGCCGCGCAGCGTCCTCTTTTTTTCATCCATACACGCCCTCCCGCGATCACTTTTGCCCATTGTAGCAGACCGTGCGCCGCTTTTCAAGCGCCGTGCGCGTCTTTGCACATATTCGCTCCCCGCGTTGCATAGATTGAAGCAACTCGAATAGGGAGTGTTTCATTCATGAAGGGTAATATTGAAGAGCGGGCCTGCGATCTGGCAGTTTACATCATAGAAAACCGCACCACGGTGCGCGCCGCAGCCAAGAAGTTCGGTGTCAGTAAATCGACCGTCCACAAGGACATTCAGGACCGGCTTCCGCAGATCAATCACAGCCTCTACCTTCAGGTCAAGGAGATCCTTGAGATCAACAAAGCCCAGCGGCACATCCGCGGCGGCATCGCCACGAGAAAAAAATATAAGGGAGCTTGAAACTTTTTCCTCTGAATTTCGTCAAATAAAAGAAGAAACCGATCAAACACCGCACGGCCGGCCAGCCTTTTTCCTCCGCCGGCCGCGCAAGCTCTTTTTCCCTCTTGTAGTTTGTTGACATAATGAGTATAATGGCAGTATTCCCCTGTTTTCGACAATAACGGAAAGGACCGTATCCCGCCATGCAGAAAAAAAATCCCGCGAAGCGCCGCCCCGAGCGCCTTGTGGTCACACTGTTATCCCTGCTCTTTTTATCGACCGCCGTGTTTGCGACGGTCAAATATGTCTTTCGCGCGCCCGAGCTTGACACGGACAAGCCTGTTGTAACGCCGGACGGCACGGCAAGCACGGACGTCGACCGGACCGACACGGACGAGCCCGACGCTCCGGGCCGCACACGCCGCGAATACTGCTACAACATTCTCGTCTCCGGGCTTGACGACGACAACGGCGGCAGCGACACGAACATCCTCGTCCGCTTCGACGTGCCGAACAAGCGCATCGACCTTGTGAGTCTCCCGCGCGATACGCTGCTGCACAATGAATACCGCAACAACAAGCTCAACTTCGCCTACGCCAAGGGCGGCACGGAGCTGCTGATGAGTCAGATCGAAAATCTGCTCGGCGTGCCGGTGGATTTTTATGTCACAGTCAATCTCAAGGGCTTCATCGCGCTGGTCGATCAGATCGACGGCGTGGACTTTGACATCCCCATCAACATGGATTACGACGACCCCTATCAGGACCTGCACATTCACTTCACCAAAGGCCCACGCCATCTCAATGGGCAAGAGGCGATGGAGGTCGTCCGCTTCCGCCACAACAACGACGGCACCGGCTACGGCACGGAGGACATCGGCCGCATCGGCACCCAGCAGGCCTTCCTCAAGGCGGTCGCCAAGCAGCTCTTGCAGCTGAGCAATGTGAAAAACATCCCCGCTATGGTCGATATTTTCTGCACCTATGTCAAAACCGACCTCACGGCCGGAAACCTCGTCTGGCTCGGCAATGAGGCGCTGAATATCGGCATGGAGAACATCCATTTTGCCACACTCCCCGGCGACGGCTCCGGCTATTACAAAAAGCAATCGGTCTATGTGCTCGACGCGCAGGCCACCTGCGACCTCGTCAACGAGGCGCTCAATCCCTACAATGAAGCACTCACACTGGAGGACATGGATATCCTCGTCCCCTAAGATAAGGAGCAAACACCATGAAAAAACGGCTTTCGCTTTTTCTTTGTATCCTCACTCTGCTGCTCTCCACCGCCGCGCAGGCGGAGGACGTGACGGCGGCGAACACCTCCGCGCCCGCTCCTTCGGCGGAAAAGGCGGACACGCTCTCCCCCTTTGCGCGCATGCGAAGCTACGACGGGCGCTTCACAGATGTGGACGCCTCGGCGTGGTATCACGACGCCGTCGCTGCGCTGTACGAATACGGTCTGACCGATGGCGTGAGCAGCAGCGCTTACGCGCCGGAGGGGAGCGTCACCATTGCCGAGCTGGTGACCTTTGCCGCGCGGCTGCACGCGCTTGAGCGCGGCGCAGCGATCCCTGCGGCGGCAGTCGGCGAGGCTTGGTACCGGCCCTATGTGCGCTATCTCAAGGCTGAGAAATGCCTCGGCGACGAGCTTGACGGCCACTATCCGGAGGCCGCGACACGCGCGCAGATGGCAGGCGTGCTGGCCTCCGCGCTCAGCGCGGAGTGCTACGACGAGCGCAACGCCGAGGCCGTGACCGTCGGCTATGCCTCGCACCGCCGCATCACCGATGTGGACGATTACACGCCCTATCAGAGCGATATTCTCCGGCTCTACAAATGGGGCATCGTGGGTGGTGTGAACGAGGACGGCTCCTTCCATCCGAATGATACGCTCAAGCGCAGCGAGCTCGCGGCACTGGTCGTGCGCATGGTCGAGCCGTCCGCGCGCCTGACGCTCTCGTGGCAAAGTCTTTCCTATCGCTCCGCCGCAGGCACAGCCTGGGGCGACCTGATCGCGGCGCCCGCCGAGGTCTCCACCGCGCCGGCAGCCGACGACGCCAACGCCATCGACGCGCTGATCCGAAAGATGCTCCACGACGGCGCCGACAGCATCACTCTGCAATACGACCGTACGCTGACCAACGAGGAGGTCACAAAGCTCACCCGCGCCTTTACGGTCGGCGTCAAACGCCATTGCGAGCAGATGTACAACTCCACCTCCTGCCGCAGCTATTCCTCCGGCAAGGTGCTGCTGACCTTCTCCTCGACAGCCTGCGACGGCGCGCAGCTCAAAAAATACCGTGAGGAGACACTCGCCCGCGCGATCCTCGTCCACGACGCGCTGTGGGAGAGCGGCTATCTGACGGGCGACATGACGCAGTATGAGCTGGCGCGGGCCTACTACGTCTGGCTGTGCAACAACTGCGTCTACGATGAGGGGACCGTCTCCAGCAGTTCTCTGAGCCATCTGGCCTATAGCGCACTGGTGGACGGCGTAGCCGTCTGCGACGGCTACACGGGAGCATACGACCTTCTGCTGCGGCTCGAGGGCATCGAGTGCACCGCGCTTATGAACACCGACCACATCTGGACCGTCGCGGAGCTCGACGGCACAACCTACCACATTGACACGACCTGGGGCGATCAGGGAACGCGCGTGGACATGAGCTTCTTCGGCATGACCGAGGCGCAGTCTCGCGCCAAGCACGCATGGTAAAAGTCGACCGATAAAAAAGCAGCGGCTGCATCGCAGCCGCTGCTTTTTTGCTGTGTTGATGGGTTCTCAGCGCTGGCCCTTGTCGTAGGGGATGCCCTCCGCCTTGGGAGCGCGGGAACGCTTGGAGGTGAACGCCAGCACGATGAGAGAGATGATATAAGGCATCATGTTGTACACCGGACTGGGAATGTTCATCGCCGTGAGGAAGCCAAAGCCCATGTAGACATTCGAAAGCGCGCGGAACAGACCGAAGAGGAGCGCTGCGAGCGCGATGCGCTGGGGCTTCCATTGACCGAAGATCATGACCGCGAGGGACAGGAAGCCGAAGCCTGCCACGCCGTACTCAAAGCGCCACTCGGAAACACCGGCAGTAATGAACACGATGCCGCCGATGCCGCCGAGGAAGCCGGAGATCAGCACGCCCGCCCAGCGCATCTTGTAGACGTTGATGCCCACGCTGTCCGCCGCCTGCGGATGCTCGCCGCACGCCATCAGGCGCAAGCCGAAGCGGGTCTTATAGAGCAGGACGTAGGACGCGGCGAGCAGCAGCGCGGTCACGAGCATGAACCAGCTGAACTCGAACGAGCCGAGATTGACGGTGAACGCCTTCTTCGCACCGGCATACTGCACGATGGAGGAAACGTCGTCGGGATTCGCCGCGGTGTTGATGGCCTTGACGATGACCGTCGCACCCGCGGTACCGAGCAGGTTCAGCGCGGTGCCGACAAGCGTCTGGTCCGCCTTGAAGTTGATGCAGGCCACGGCCAGCAGGCAGGAATAGATCATGCCGACCAGCGCCGAAATAGCCAGAACGCCGAGGATCATCACGATGGCGGGCACATTGGGCGAAATGTAGCGCATCGCCAGCGCGCCGCCGAGGGCGCCCATGATCATGATGCCCTCAAGGCCGAGGTTGATGACGCCGGAGTGCTCCGCGAAGCAGCCGCCGAGGGCGACCAGGATCAGCACGGAAGCAAAGATCAGGGTGTATTGCAGCAGCAGTACCATTACTGATCGCCTCCTTTCCCGGCCTCAGCCCGGGCCTGCGCTTCGGCTGCCCTGGCCTTCAATGCCGCCTTCTCCTCACGCTTGGCCGCGCAGGAATTCATCGCGTGCTTCATGAACAGCACGAAGCCGCAGAGATAGATGATGAGCGCCGAGATCAGATCGGAGATCTGCGCGCAGTACATGGACTTATCCACATACGCGCCGCCCGCCGTGATGTGCTGGATAAAGAACGAGGCGAGCACGGTGCCGATGGGGTTCAATCCGCCGAGGAAGGCCGCGGCGATGCCGTTGAAGCCCATCGCGGGGACGGAGGAGGTGGAGCACTGCCACTGCTCATATCCGGTGAGGTAGAGCATCGCCGCGCCCATGCCGGCGAGCGCGCCGGAGATCATAAGGCTGAGAATGACGTTGCGCTTTTCGGCCATGCCGCAGTATTTGGCGGCATTCTTGTTGTAGCCGGTGGCCTTGAGCTCATAGCCGAACTTCGTCTTTTCCAGCACGACCCACACGAGGATCGCCATCAGCACGGACAGCGGGATCGCGAGACCGACGTACTGGTTGTTGTTGAACAGCGCGCCGAGCCCCAGCGAGGGCAGCACGGCGGATTCGTTGATGTGTGCGAGCACCTTGGTGTAGGGGCTGGCGTCCTCCTTCACCGTGGTGAGGAGCATATTGGTCAGATACAGCACGATCCAGTTGAGCATGATGCCGGAAATGACCTCGTTGACGTTGCAGTAGGACTTGAGCAGGCCGGAAATGCCGCCGAGGATCGCGCCGCCGCAAATGGCGAGCAGCATACACGGAAGCCAGCTCCAGCCGAGGCCGAGCGCCGCGTACAGGCTCAGCGCCACGCCGGCGCAGTACTGTCCGGCTGCACCGATGTTAAAGAGGCCCACCTTGTAGGCAAACAGGATCGCCAGCGCGCACATCAGCAGCGGCGCGGTTTTGACGAGCGTGTTGCCGAAATATTTCAGCTGTGAGGCGGGGCGGTTGTAGGTCATAAAGTTCTTGATGACCGTAAGAATGGCCTCGCCCGCACCCGCGGGATTGATGAGCAGCAGCACAAGGTAGCCGAGGAACAGTCCCAGCACGATGCACAGGAGGGAGGCCAGCAGCGACTGGAAGCCGCCGCTTTTGAAAATATTCTTTTTCATGCCTTCACCTCATCTCTCTTCGCGCCTGCCATGTAGAGACCCAGCTCCTCCTGCGTGGTCTTTTTCGGGTCGAGCTCGCCGACGATCTCACCCTCGTACATCACGAGGATGCGGTCGGGCACGTCCATGACCTCGTCCAGCTCCAGACTCACGAGCAGGACCGCCTTGCCCTCGTCGCGCTGCGCGACGAGCTGGCGGTGGATGTATTCGATGGCGCCGACGTCCAGACCGCGGGTCGGCTGCACGGCGACGAGCAGCTCGGGATCCTTGTCGATCTCGCGGGCGACGATGGCCTTCTGCTGGTTGCCGCCGGACATGCTGCGGGCAATGGTGATCGGGCCCTGACCGGAACGGACGTCGTACTGGTCGATGAGCTTTTCAGCGTAGGTACGGATGTTCCTGCGGCGCAGGAAGCCCGCCTTGTCGGTGAACTCCGGCTCAAAGTAGCGCTGGAGCACCATGTTGTCCTCGAGCGAATAGTCGAGCACAAGGCCGTGCTTGTGACGGTCCTCGGGGATGTGGCTCATGCCCATCACGCTGCGCTGGCGGATGGACGCATGGGTGATGTCCTTACCGCAGAGCTTGACGGAGCCGGAAACGAGCGGCTCCAGGCCGGTCAGACCATAGACGAACTCCGTCTGGCCGTTGCCGTCGATACCGGCAAGGCAGACGATCTCGCCGCGGCGGACCTTGAGCGAAACATCCTTGACGGCGTTGTTCTTGTGGAGCTTGGAGGCCATGGTCATGCCCTCGACCTCAAGGACGACCTCGCCCGGCTCGGCGGGCTTTTTGTCCACATGGAAGCTGACATTGCGGCCGACCATCATCGCCGACAGCTCCTCCATCGTGGTGTTGGCCGTTTCGACCGTGCCGATGTACTTGCCCTTGCGCAGCACCGAGCAGCGGTCCGCGACCGCCATGATCTCGGCGAGCTTGTGGGAGATGAAGAGGATGCTCTTGCCCTCGGCGGCGAGGTTGCGCATGATCTGCATGAGCTCGTCGATCTCCTGCGGGGTGAGGACGGCGGTCGGCTCGTCGAAGATCAGGATCTCGTTTTCGCGGTAGAGCATCTTGAGGATCTCGGTGCGCTGCTGCATACCGACGGTGATGTCCTCAATGAGCGCGTCGGGGTCAACGTGCAGGCCGTACTTCTCGCTCAGGGCAAGGACCTTTTCGCGGGCCTCGGCCTTTTGCAGAAAGCCGTGCTTCGTGGGCTCCACGCCCATGATGATGTTGTCGAGCACGGTGAAGCATTCCACCAGCTTGAAGTGCTGGTGGACCATGCCGATGCCGAGCGCGTTGGCATCGTTCGGGTCCTTGATGGACACGACCTGTCCATCCTTTTTGATGACGCCCTCCTCGGGCTGGTACAGACCGAAGAGCACGCTCATGAGCGTGGACTTGCCCGCACCATTTTCGCCCAACAGGGCATGGATCTCGCCCTTTTTGAGCTGAAGCGTAATGTTGTCGTTGGCGATAATACCGGGGAATCGTTTGGTGATGTTGAGCATCTCAATGGCATACGGTGATCCCAAGATGTTTCGCCCTCCTTCCGTTTTGATGGCCCGCCGCGTTGGGGATGTGCGGGGACGGAAACCATGAATATCTTACAGTATACTATACCTGTGCCGATAAAGCAAAGTCAATTTGGCAAAATCGTATGATTTTTTCGTTTTTCGGCAAAAAAAGAGAGACGGGCGGCTGCCCGTCTCTCCGTATGTACTTGCGATAAAGCGCTTAGCCCTTGATCTGGCCCTGATCGTTGACCGTGATCGCGGTAGCGAAATCGGTGGGAGCCTTCTTGGTATCGTTGCTGACGGTAACCTTGCCGTCGAACATATCGGCGACCATGGCCTTATAGTCGTCCTGCGTGAAGCTGTCGGACCACTGGGTGCCGTCGCCCATGGGGATCTGAACGTAGTTCGCCTCGGGATCGGTGCCGGAGACAAGGCCCAGCGTCTCGATCTTGCCGACGTACTTCTCCCAGTTGCCGTTGTTGATAACGTCATTCAGGGTATCGTAGGTGGCAGGATAGAGGCCCTTCATGGCGGAGGTGACCGTCAGGTCGAGGTACTTCGCGATCGTAGCTTCGTCCGCGCCGTCGCCGGCAGCGTACTTGGCGATCACGCCGGCCTGATCGACGTCAACGCCGACGACCTTGCCGTCGACCTTCTTGGCAGCGTCGACCGCGGAGGTGTAGATGCCGCCGCCGCAGGCGAAGACGACCTCGGTGCCGCCCTGATACCAGGTATCCATCACAGCGGTGATGTCGGCGTCGCCGAAGAACTGGCCGCCATAGATGTAGTTGACCTTGACATCGGTGAGACCCATGTCAGCAGCCGCAGCGTTGGCGCCCTGCACGAAGCCGTAGCCGTAACGGACGACCGCGGGAACGGCCATGCCGCCAAGGAAGCCGAGGTTCTTGTAGCCGAGCTTAACGGTGGCGTAACCGGCCATGTAGCCGCACAGCTCTTCCTGATAAACAGCGCAGTAGACGTTGCTCATGTCAACGTACTTGCTGAGGTCCCAATTCTCGGGGGTGTAGTCGTAGCTCTCGCCGGCCTTGGCAACGGCGGTCTCGAGCAGATCGCCGGCGGCGACGTCGAGCGCGATGAACTTCACATCGGGGAATTCGGGAGCAGCCTCAACGATGGCGCCGCCGAAAGCGTAGCCGGGCATAACGATAACGTTGAAGCCATCGTCAACGGCCTTTTCGATCATGGCGACACGGTCGGCGGTGTTATCGCCGGCGGGCTTGAAGTAGCTGAACTCGATGCTGTTGTCCTCGGCAAACGCCTTGCAGGCCTCATAGGTGGTCTGATTGAAGGACTGGTCGGTGATGTCGCCGTAGTCGGTGATCATAGCGACCTTGTACTCGACCTCGGGCGTGGTGTCGTCGGGGGTCTGGGTATCGTCGGGGGTGGTGGTTTCCTTCTGACCGCAGGCTACGAGCGCAAGAACCATAGCCAGGGAGAGAAGAAGAGCAAAGAACTTCTTCATAGTGCAAACCTTCCTTACAATTTTTTGAAATCATATCACGGACATGACTTCGAGCGTATTATAGCAAGGTTTTTTCAAAAGGGCAAGTCATATTTGCTGAAAAGTGTGAATTTTTGGCAAATCCTTCATGGTAAAAACGCACAAAGAGAGGCCGCAGACGCGGTCTCTCTTTGCTCAGTATTGGAAAATGCTGCCGCCGACGAACTCGCGCACGATGGAGTCGCGCGGGACGTAATCGGTTTTGAGCGGCGGAACGGAGTTGACGACCTCGAAGAGGTCGGTCAGCCCGTGCTCGTCGATGAAGGCGTCGTCAAGCTGGGTGTAGAACTCGGGGATCTCCTTGAGATAGCGCGCGAGGATGCACGGCTCGTAGTCGTGGAAGGTGTCGATGTGGATGCCCGCGTTGGGCTTATTGGGCATGATATAGTTCCGCTCGCCGCGGTCCACGCTCTCGGCGCGCTCGACCGTCTGGCGCAGGGAGTGCCCGCGGCCCTGATAGTCGCGGATCATGCGGCGCGCCACGCGCAGCTGCTCGGGACGGACGATCTTGTCGTGCGTGGTGATGATGCGCGTGCGGGGCGCGACGTAAACGCCGGTCGCCATGTCGCGCACGCGGTCGAAGATCAGCGGGTTGAGCATGTGGATGCCCTCGGCGATGATAACGGCGTCGCGGTCGCCCTGCATCCTGAACCAGCTGCCGGTGGTGCCGCTCTTGAAATCATAGATGGGCAGCTCGACCTCCTCGCCGTCGGACAGGCGGTGGATGCAGTCGATGAGCAGGTCGCGGTTCACGCACAGGGGGGATTCCCAGTCCGTCAGCTCCGGCGGACGGTCGGCGAGCGGCAGGAAGAAATTATCCATGCTCAGCAGGCACACCTTCACGCCGAGGTTTTCCAGATACGCCTTCAGGCGCATGGCGGTGGTGGTCTTGCCGCTGCCGCTCGGGCCGGTCAGGCAGACGAGCGGCTTTTTGCTCTTGTTCATCAGGATGCTCGCCGCGGCGGCGCTGATCTTGTCGTGAAAGACCTCCTCGCAGCGCAGGACAAAGCGCGTGTCGTCGCGCATGGCCTCGGTGATGTTTTCAATGTCGATGACTCGCATGGGGAAAACGCTCCTTATTCTTTGTTCTCCATCTTGACCGCGACCTCGAGCGCGATCTTCATCATGTTGGTGAAAGTGGTCTGCCGCTCATCGGCGGAAAGCTCCTCGCCGGTGACGAGGTTATCGGAGATGGAGCAGATGGCAAGCGCGCGCTTGCCGGTATAGGCGGCGGTGCAGTAGAGGCCCGCCGCCTCCATCTCGACCGCCATCACGCCCATCTTGCCGAAGCGGGCGTTGCGGCCCGCCGCGTCATAAAACGTGTCGGAGGAATAGAGGTTGCCGACCGGCATCTTCACGCCCAGCTCGTTCGCGCTCTCGACTGCGGCGGCGAGCAGGTCATAATTGCAGATGGGAGCGTAGGTGGCGCCCAGCTCATACTGGTCGGCAAAGCTGGAGTTGGTACAGGCGCCCATGCCGGCGCACACGCTGCCGAGCTCCATGTCCGCGCGCATCGCGCCCGCGGAGCCGACACGGATGATGTTCTCCACGCCGTAGTGGGTGTAGAGCTCGTTGGAGTAGATGGCGATGGACGGGATGCCCATGCCGCTCGCCATCACGCTCACGCGCACGCCCTTGTAGGTGCCGGTATAGCCCTGCACGCCGCGGACATTGTTGACAAGCTGCGGATTTTCCAGAAAGGTCTCCGCGATGAACTTCGCGCGGAGGGGGTCGCCGGGCATGAGCACGGTCTTGGCGAAATCGCCGTTTTGGGCATTGTTATGAGGGGTGGGCATGGCTTATTCTCCTTTCTCCATCGCCTTGACGGCCTTGACGATGCGGCTGGTGCCGAGGCGGTCCGCGCCGAGCTTGAGGAAGTCCTCGGCGTCCTGCAGATTGGCGATGCCGCCGGCGGCCTTGATCTTCTTGCCGTTCGTCATGTGTGCCGCCATGAGCGCTACGTCCTCGCGCGTCGCGCCGCCCCCGCCGAAGCCGGTGGAGGTCTTGATATAGTCCGCCGCGGAGTTGGACACGACCTCGCAGAGCTTGATCTTCTCCTCGTCGGTGAGCATACAGGTCTCGATGATGACCTTGAGGATGTTGCCGTGGCAGGAGATCTTCACGGAATTGATCTCCTGCAAAATTTTATCGTACTGGCCTTCCTTGACCCAGCCGAGGTTGATGACCATGTCGATCTCGGTCGCGCCGTCGGCTACGGCGGACTCAGCCTCCATGCACTTGATGCCGCTGGGAACGTAGCCGTTGGGGAAGCCGATGACCGTGCACACGGGCAGCTGACCGAAGCCGTAGTGCTGCTGCTCGGCGATGTAGTGCGCGGCGTGGGCGACGTAGGTCTGCGGGATGCAGACGCTCGCGCAGCCGTACTTGATGCCGTCGTCGCAGATCTGGCGGATCTCCTCCCATGTGGCGGTGGGGGCGAGCAGGGTATGGTCAACGTGACGGAGAATTTCTTTCACATCCATAGTATATGGTATCCTTTCCAAGAAAAATAGATTCCGCAAAGGGGAATGATTTCCTGTTTATCAGTGTAGCACAGTGACTGCAAAAAAGCAAGCGCACCGCATTCGGTCACATGACCGCGTGTGTCGGGCCGCACGGTGCAGCGAGATCAGAAGGCGGTTTATGGGCGCAGAAGAAAAAGGAGACCTCAAAAGAGGTCTCCTTTTCATTTTCAGAAGTCGGCAGGCGCTTCTCAGCACTTCTCGAACACGGTGGCAACGCCCATGCCGCCGCCGATGCAGAGGGTAGCAAGACCCTTCTTGGCATCCTCGCGCTTGAGCATCTCGTGGAGCAGGGTGACGATGATGCGCGCGCCGGAGCAGCCGATGGGGTGGCCGATGGCGATCGCGCCGCCGTTGACGTTGACCTTATCCAGATCCAGATGCAGCTCGCGCGCGACGGCGACGGACTGCGCGGCAAAGGCTTCGTTCGCTTCGACAAGGTCGATGTCCTCGACCGTCACGCCGGCCTTAGCCATAGCCTGACGGCAGGCAGGAACGGGACCGACGCCCATGATCTTGGGGTCGACGCCGCCCTGACCCCAGCCGATGAGCTTCGCCATGGGCTTGAGGTTATACTTCTTTACGGCTTCGCCGGAGGCGAGAATGATGGCGGCCGCGCCGTCGTTCAGGCCGGAGGCGTTGGCGGCGGTCACGCGCTGCTCATGCTTGCGGGCATCCGCTTCGTGAATCTGGGTGGGCTCGAAGGTGTGGACGATCTCGTCCTCAACGCCCTCGGGACCGACAGGGAACGCGCCCTTGAGCTTGGCAACGCTGTCTGCGGTCACCCCCTCCTTGGGATACTCGTCGCGCTTGAACTCGACCATGTCCTTCTTGACCTTGATCATCACGGGAACGATCTCGTCGTCCATACGGCCGGAATCGCGGGCGGCGCAGGCCTTCTGCTGGGAGGAGGCGGCGAACTCGTCCAGCTCGCGGCGGGTGATGCCCCACACGTCGCAGACGTTCTCAGCGGTGGTGCCCATGTGATAATTATTGTAGGCGTCCCACAGACCGTCCTTGATCATGGTGTCGACGATCTTCTTGTCGCCCATGCGGGCGCCCCAGCGGGTGTCAAAGGAGGCAAACGGGGCCTGAGACATGCTCTCGGTGCCGCCGCAGACGATCACGTCGGCGTCGCCGGCGAGAATGGTGCGGGCGCCTTCGATCAGGGTCTTCATGCCGGAGCCGCAGACCATGTTTACGGTGTAGGCGGTGACGGAATAGGGGATGCCTGCCTTAACGCTGACCTGTCGGGCAACGTTCTGGCCGAGACCGGCCGTCAGGACGCCGCCGAAAACGACCTCGTCCACGTTCTCCGGCGCGACGTTCGCGCGCTTGAGCGCTTCCTTGACGACCAGCGCGCCCATATCCACGGCGGAGGTGTTCTTCAGAGAGCCGCCAAAGGAACCGACGGCGGTGCGGCAGCAATTCACGACATAGAGTTCTTTCATGGGATATCTCCTTTTTCATAAAAATTTTGGTATTCCGCAGAGGGAATCATTTTCGTTTTGATTATACAACAGGCGCGCATGAAAAATCAACTGCAAAATTTCATTTTCCTGTGCAAAAATTGACACTTTTCCTGCATTTTGTTAAATAATTAACAGTTTTGCAGCATTTCCTGCGTCTTTCTCAGCTTTCGGCTGCTTCCTGCCCGTTTTCCGTCGCGGTGTCGTCTGCCGTATCGCCGTCCGCGTCGGTGTCCATCAGTAGCGAGAAGGCGTCATAAATATCGACGAGGTCCAGCGCCTCGACCACCGGATTCATCTCCACCGCGGCGTCCTCGATGCGGCTTTCGAGCAGGCCGCTGAAATAGGTCTCGCGCACCGCGTCCACAGCCTTCGCCTCATCGAGCGGCTTGCGGAGAATGATGTGGTAGCCGTAGTAGCTCTCCACGATCTCGCTGACCCCACCCTCGCCGAGCGCGGCGGCGGCACTCTCAAACTCCTCGACCATCTGGCCGGAGCCGAAGGTGTAGCCCTCAGGGTTGCCCGCGCGGCCGGAGTCCTCGCTGTACTCGTCGGCAAGCTCGGTGAAGTAGCCGATCAGATCGTCGCCCGTGTAAGCGTCCAGCTTGGCCTTGAGCTCCTCTGCCAGCGCCTTCTTCTCCGCCTTGGTCTCGTCGTCCAGCTCCTGATAGGTGGACATATCGCGCGTGAGCAGCAAAATGTGGTCGGCGGTCATGTAGCCCTGCTCGGCGGCATAGGCGATCAGCTGCTCGTCGGTAGCATAGAGGCTGCTGCCCTCGGTCGCCGCCAGCTCCTCGAGAGCACTGTAAAGATAGTCCGAGCGGCACATCCGGTCATAGGTCTCCTCGCTCAGACCCAGCTTGGCGAGCTCGGCGCGGTAGCTCTCCTCGCCGCCGAGGCTCTCGACAGTCTCCGCGCGTTCAGCCTCCAGCTCGCTGAGCGCAGCTTCGTCAAGGATGACGTTGTTCTCCTGCGCCAGCTTCTCGATGACGGCAAAGCTCTTCGTGTTCTCTAAAATGCTGTCCTTCGTCACGTCAAGCACCGTTTCACCCTCCTGCAGCTCCATGCTCCAGTCAAGGTCCATGCCGTACATATTCATGTAGCTTTCCATGTAGGAGGCAGCATAGCAGAGGTTATAGAAATACATATCCATCGGCACGTCGATACCGTCCACCCTCATCGCGACAGCGTCGGGAGCGATACCGGTCAGCTGATAGCAGACGCCCTCCTCGACCTTGCCCGTGTCAAAGCGGTCCTTGCCGCCGCAGGCGGCCAGCGAGACAAGCAGCGCCAGCGAAAGCGCCGCAGCCAAAATACGTTTCATCTTTGTTTCCTCTTTCTTCCAGATTTTGGTATCACACCGCGCCGCGGGGCGTGGCGCTGCGGGTTCAGGTGCCCTCTGCGGGCGCGATGCTCTCGACCAGCTCGAGCGCCGCAGGAAGCGGCTTCTCGCCCCCTTCGAGCCGCAGCGCGAGCTTCGGCTCGATGCCGGCGGAGAGCGTCAGCCGGCGCTTGTTCTTTCCCATCGCGCAAACGCGCATCACCGCCTCGACCGGCATCTCGCCGCCGAAGGTAAAGGTGATCGTGTCGCCGCGCTGGGAAATGTCGCGGATGCCCGCCGCGCACGCCTCGCCGCGCAGCATGGCGACGTCGAGCAGAGCGAGCGTGCTCGCCGGCGGCTCGCCGTAGCGGTCAAGCAGCTCGTCGAGCAGGTCCTGCGATTCCTCGCGCGTTCGCACCGCCGCGATGCGGCGGTAAATATCCATGCGCTGCTCGGGAGAGGGAATGTAGCTCTCCGGCAGGTTGGCCGAAACGGTCAGGTCCGCCGAGCAGTCCGTGCGGCTCGCCTTCTTCTCGCCGCGCTCCTCGAGCACGGCCTCCTCCAAAAGCTGCAGGTACATATCGTAGCCCACGCTCATCATATAGCCCGACTGCTCGGGGCCGAGCAGGTTGCCCGCGCCGCGGATCTCGAGGTCGCGCATCGCGATGCGGAAGCCCGAACCGAACTCCGCGTATTCGCGGATGGCGGTCAGCCGCTTGGCGGCGACCTCGGTGAGGACCTTGCCCGGACGGTAGGTCATATAGGCATAAGCGCGGCGCGCGCTGCGCCCGATGCGCCCGCGGATCTGGTGAAGCTGGGCGAGGCCCAGCCGGTCCGCGTCCTCGATGATGAGGGTGTTGACGTTCGGAATGTCGATGCCCGTCTCGATGATGGTCGTGCAGACGAGGATCTGCGCTTCGCCGTCGGAAAACTGCTGCATCACATGGCTCAGGCCCTTTTCGTCCAGCTTGCCGTGTGCGACCGCAATGCTGACCTCCTCGCCGAGGAGCTTTTTGAGCTGCGCGGCGCAGCGGTCGATGGTCTCCACACGGTTGTGCAGGTAGTAGACCTGCCCGCCGCGCGAAAGCTCGCGCCGGATGGCTTCGGCGATCACGCCCCAATCGTGCTCGAGTACATAGGTCTGCACCGGCTGACGGTCCTGCGGCGGCATCTCGATGGTGGACATATCGCGGATGCCCGACAGCGCCATGTTCAGTGTGCGCGGAATGGGCGTCGCGGAGAGCGTGAGCGTGTCCACCTGCTTGGAAAGCTCCTTGAGTTTTTCCTTGTGCGTCACGCCGAAGCGCTGCTCCTCGTCGATGACGAGCAATCCGAGGTCCTTGAAGTGCAGCCCCTTTTGCAGCAGCGAGTGCGTGCCGATGAGCAGGTCGATCTTCCCCTCCGCCGCGCTTTGCAAAATCTTTTTCTTCTGCGCCGGCGTCTTGAAGCGCGAGAGCACCTCGATCGTCACCGGAAAGCTGCGGAAGCGGTTGATGGCGGTGGCGTAATGCTGCTGCGCCAGCACGGTGGTCGGCACCAGAATGGCCGCCTGCTTGCCGTCGAGCACGCATTTCATCACCGCGCGCAGCGCGACCTCCGTTTTTCCGTAGCCCACGTCGCCGCAGAGCAGGCGGTCCATCGGGCGCGAGCGCTCCATGTCGCTCTTGATCTCCGCGATGGCGCGGAGCTGATCGTCTGTCTCCTCATAGTCGAAGGCGTCCTCAAACTCGCGCTGCCAGGTGGAGTCCGGTGAAAAGGCGAAGCCGGGGCGGCGCTGCCGTTCGGCGTAGAGCTTGATGAGCCCCTTGGCAAGATCCTTCGCCGCGGCCTTAGCGCGGGATTTGGCCTTCGTCCAGTCCGTGCCGCCGAGCTTGTTCAGCTTGACGTGCTCGCCCTCCTCCCCGCCGCCGTGGCTGCCGATGTACTTCGACACCATATCAAGCTGCGTCGCGGGAACGTACAGGCTGTCGCTGCCGGCGTAGGCGATCTTGATATAATCCTTGTCCGCGCCGTCCACGCGGATGCGCTCCATGCCGACAAAGCGGCCGATGCCGTGGCGCTGGTGAACGACGAGGTCACCCGGCGTCAGGTCGGTGTAGGAGCGGAGCTTCTGACGGCTCGAATCCTTTTTCTGCCGCACCGCGCGCGGCGCTTTGCCGCTGACCGGCGCAAGAAGCTGCCCCTCGGTCAGAATGACAAGGCGGAGCTGCGGGTATTCGCAGCCCGCGCTCAGCGCGCCGAGGCCGATGACGGTCTCGCCCGCGGCAGGCAGCGTCCGATCGGAGAGATCGAGCCGCGCACGCACGCCGCGCTCCTCCAGAAGGCGGTGAAAATTCTTCGCGCGCGTTTCGTTGCCGCAGAGCACCAGCACGCCGCTGCCCGCGGCAAGATAGTGCTCCATGTCCGCGGCGGCGGTCTCAAGGCTGCCGCCGTAGGACGGCAGCTGCCGCGCGTTGATGCTGAGTATCGCCCGCGGCGGGGTCAGATAGCGCGAGGTCGGCAGGCTGTCGCACAAAAGCAGCGGGAAGCTGCCCCGCAGCCGCCGCGTCAGGTCCTCAAGCTCGACCGCGAGCGAGGCGAACTGCCCCGCGAGCGCGCCCTCCTCCAGCAGGATCTTCAGGTCCTCGCCCCATTCAAAGGCGCAGCCCTTCGCGCGCTCCATGACGCGGCTGCCCTCGCAGACGAGCACGATGCTCCCCTCCGGCAGGTAGTCCGCCGCGCAGACGGCGGTCGGGTAGGCGGCGGCGAGATAGCGGTCCATGCCGCCGAGCGGCAGGCTCTCGCGCAGACGGTCCATATCCGCGCGGATCGCTGCGGCGGTCTTTTCCGTGGTCTCCTTTTTTGCCAGCTGCGCCGCGGCGTGCTCCATACGCGCGAGCATCGCGTCCCGTCCGCCCTCGGCGGCAAAGGGCAGCACCTCGGCGGCGGGCAGAACGGTCAGCTCCTCAAGGTTTTTCGTGCGGCGCTGCGTGGCGACATCAAACTCGCCCATCGCGTCGATCTCGGTATCAAAAAATTCGACGCGTACCGGTGCGCTCATCGGGGAATAGACGTCTAAAATGCCGCCGCGCACGGCGAACTGTCCCGCGCCCTCGACCTGCTCGCAGCGGACATAGCCCGCGGCGGTCAGGCGCTCGGCGAGCGCACGCAGGTCGTGCTCCTCCCCGAGCCGGAGCGTGAGCACCGCGTCGCGCAGCGCCGTCGGCGGCAGCGTGCGCTGCATCATGCCGTCCACCGTCGCCACGACGATGCCCGTCCTGCCGAACGCCATGCGGCACAGCGCGTCCAGCCGCTCCTGCTCAAAGCTGTGGGAGGCGGAAACGCGGTCGCGCAGCTGCCATTCGCGGGCAAAGAGCGTCACGCACTCCTCCCCCGTCAGGGCGGCGAGATCCGCGGCCATGCGCCGCGCCTCCTGCTCGTCGGCGCAGAGGACGGCGAGGGGACGCTTGGTCTCCTGCCGCAGCGCCGCGCCGAGCATCGCGCGGTGTACGCCGCTCACGCCGCTGACCGCCGCCGGCCCCGTGCCGAAGCGGATGATCTCCTCCAGCTCCCGCAGCTCCGGCAGCGCCATCATTTGCCGGTTCAGCTCCTGCATGAATGTCCCCCCTCCTTTTTCGCCGCAACGCACAAAAGGGCGCAGATCACCCTCGGTCGGACGGTCTGTACCCACACACATCGTTTTCCATGTTCTCCTGAGATGTCCGAAAAGAACTTCTCCTCCGGCAGTATACTACGCCGGAGGAGAAAAGTAAATGAACGAATGATAAACTTTTCGCGCAGGCGGCGTTCTCTCAGTTGAAGCGGTTCTGCGCCTCGGTCACGCCGCGGGAGATGATGCACTCCGCCGCGTCGAGCGCGCGGTCGAGCGCCTCGTCCACGATCTTCTTCTCCTGCGCGGAGAAGCTGCCGATCACCCAGTCCACCATGTCGTAGTCCGGATGGCTCGGCGCGCCGACGCCGACCTTCACGCGCGGGAACACGTCGGTGCCGAGGTGGGCGATGATGTTCTTGATGCCGTTGTGCCCGCCGGCGGAGCCCTTGTCGCGGATGCGCAGCTTGCCGAGCGGCAGCGAAACGTCGTCGTAGATAACGAGCACATGGTCGCTCGGGATCTTATAGAACCGCGCCGCCTCGCCCACCGCCTCGCCGGAGAGGTTCATATAGGTCTGCGGCATCATCAGCAGCACACGCGCCCCGCCGAATTCGATCAGCTCCGTCAACGCGCGGAAGCGCAGGCGGTTGCAGCGCAGGTCCCGCTTGTCAATGAGCCGCTCGGCGGCCATGAAGCCGATGTTGTGGCGCGTGTTCTCATACTGCTTGCCGTAGTTCCCCAGACAGACGAGCAGCCACTCCGCGGGCCCGGTGACTTTCTTTCCAAAAAACATGACGATAACCCTCGTATAAAAAAGAGCGGCCTTCCGCCGCTCTTTTTTGAAATGCCCTTAGTTGAACAGCTTTGCGATGGAGATCTCCTGATAGGTGCGCTCGATCGCCTCGGCGAACATGGGCGCGACGGTCAGGTACTTGATGCGGGCCTTGGCCAACTCCGCTTCGCCGACGGGAGCGGGAATGGTATCGAGCAGCGCCAGCTCCTCGATGCAGCTCGCCTCAAGGCGCTCAAGCGCGGGACCGGAGAGAACGCCGTGGCTCGCGCAGGCGTAGACCTTCTTCGCGCCGCCGACTTCAACGACCGCCTTGGCGGCGTTGCAGAGGGAACCGGCGGTATCGACCATATCGTCGAAGAGGATGCACTCCTTGCCCTCGACATCGCCGATAACATTCATGACCTCGCACTGGTTGGCCTTCTGGCGGCGCTTATCGACGATGGCAAGGTTCATGTGCAGCTTCTGGGCAAAGGTGCGGGCGCGGGCAACGGAGCCGACGTCGGGGCTGACGACGACCATATCCTCGCAATGCGCGCCGAACTTCTTGGCGTAGTAATCAACGAAGATGGGGTTGCCGAACAGGTTATCCACCGGAATATCGAAGAAGCCCTGAATCTGGTTGGCGTGCAGGTCCATGGTCAGCACGCGGTCAACGCCCGCGGCGACGAGCATATTGGCAACGAGCTTGGCGGAGATGGGGTCGCGGCTCTTGGCCTTGCGGTCCTGACGGGCATAGCCGAAGTAGGGCATGACCGCGGTGATGCGGCCCGCGCTGGCGCGGCGGCACGCATCGACCATGATGAGCAGCTCCATGAGACTGTCGTTGACGGGCTTGCAGGTGGACTGGATGAGGAACACGTCGCTGCCGCGCACGGTCTCATACAGAGAGACGGAGGCCTCTCCGTCCGCGAAGCTCTTGACCTCGCTCTCGCCGAGCTTGGTGCCGATGATCTTGCAGATGTCCGCTGCGAGCTTGGGGTTGGCGTTGCCGGTGAAGATCTTGATGTCCTTGCCGTGAGAAATCATTGTTTCCACTCTCCCTTGGTAATTTTTTTATGTAAAAGTTTTTACTTTTCCTTCTTGCCGAGCAGGGCGCGGCGGCGGGCCGCCCACCCCTCCTTGACCGTCTGCTTCGTGCGGGCGAGCGCCAGCGCGTCGGCGGGCACATCGTCCGTGATGGTGGAGCCGGCGGCGATGTAGCTGCCCTCGCCCACCTTGACCGGTGCGACCAGATTGGTGTTGCAGCCGATGAAGCTGTCGTCCCCGATGGTGCAGCGGTATTTTTTGAAGCCGTCGTAATTCGTCGTGACCGTACCGCAGCCAAAATTCACGCGCTCGCCGCAGTCGCTGTCGCCGACGTAGGTGAGGTGCGAGATCTTCGTGCCGTTACCGATGACGGAGTTCTTAATCTCCACAAAGTCGCCGACCTTGACGTGGTCGCCGATGGTCGAATTGGGCCGCACATAGGCGAACGGTCCCACGGTCGTATGGCTGCCGATGGCGCTCTCGTTCGTCTGCGAGGCGTTGATCTCCGTAAAGTCGCCCACGGTGCAGTCGCGCACCATGGCGTTCGGGCCGATCGTGCAGTGCTCGCCGATGACTGTCTCGCCGCGCAGGATGGTCCCGGGCAGGAGCGTCGTTCCCGCACCGATCTTCACGCGCGGGTCGATGTAGACGCTGTTCGTGTCCATAACGATCACGCCGTTCGCCAGATGCTTTTCCATGATCTTCTGGCGGCACATCGGCTGCGCGGCGCGCAGCTCCTCGGTGTCGCCCACCGGCAGGAAGCCCTTGGAGATCTCACAGCCCTTGGGGAACGCGGCAAACGCGCCGTGCTCGCGCAGCACGTCGCAGCAGGCGTCCGCCGGAGCGGAATACACCGCGCCGCCGGAGAACACGCCCACCGGCAGCACCACGCCGTTGACGATCAGAACGCTGCCCGTTTCGCCCTCAAGGAGCTTCAAAAGCTCCTCCGCGTGCTTCGCGCCGTCAACAAAGGTGACGTCCGCCTCCTTGGGCAGATAAGGCTTCATCCGCTCCTGCGCGGAAACGTCGGAAACAATAAAAAGCCGCTCAATGCCGCGCCCGCACAGCTCCGCGCACATCCACGTCAGGACGGGGCAGAACAAAATGGGCTGCAGCATCAGCGGCGTCTTCTCTTCGGTACAGGCGATGTTGTCCGGCATGAAAAGCACGGCGATCTTCTGGTCCATCGGATAGTCCCCTCCTTTGCATCCGCTTCTATTTTTATCTGTATTATACCAAACCTTTTTGAAAAATCCACCTTTTCCTGCAATTTTCCCAAAAAGTTTTTCATGCTCTGCATGAATTCATGCAATGCGCAAAATAATGTTAAAGAAAGTAAGTTTTATGGTTGATTTCGTAAACTTTAAGAGGTATAATAAGCAGACTTTCGGAAAAAGGTGGGATGGTTCCGTGCTGAATATCGTGCTCGTTGAGCCGGAGATCCCGCAGAATTGCGGCAACATCGCGCGCACCTGCGCCGCGACCGGTTCGCGGCTGCACCTCGTCAAGCCGCTCGGCTTCGACATCTCCGACCGCGCCGTCAAGCGCGCGGGGCTGGACTACTGGCATCTGGTCGAGGTCAGCACCTACGAAAACCTCGCCGACCTCTTTGAACAGCACCCCGAGGCCGCCGCGGACTGCTGGCTCGCCACGACCAAGGCGCCGCAGGACTACTGCGAGGCGGAATTTCACGATGGCTGCTGGATCTTCTTCGGCAAGGAGACCGCCGGTCTGCCCGAGGACTTCCGTCTGGCGCATTATGAACGCTGCATCCGCCTTCCCATGCGCGCCGAGGCGCGCAGCCTGAACCTGAGTAATTCCGTCGCCATTCTGACCTACGAGGCTCTCAAGCAGCTCGGCTTCCCTGGGCTCAAGGGCACCGGCGAGATGGCGGAGCAACCGGACTAATCCGTAAACATTCACATAGAAGGAGCGTCATCATGAACTACAACAAGAAAACTGTGTACGACATCGACGTGGCGGGCAAGAAGGTCCTGCTGCGCTGCGACTTCAACGTCCCCCAGGACAAGGCCACCGGCGCGATCACCTCGGATAAGCGCATCGTCGCCGCTCTGCCGACCATCCGCTACCTGCTCGGGCAGGGCGCGGCGGTCATCGCCTGCTCGCACCTCGGCAAGCCCGAGCCGAGCTTTGAAAAATGGGTGAAGAAGCAGGCGGAAAAGGGCAAGGACCCCGCCGAGCTGACGGAGGAGAAGTGGCAGAAATCCTTAAAGAAGCTCACCCTCGCCCCCGTTGCCGAGCGTCTTTCCGAGCTCCTCGGCAAGCCGGTCGTCTTCGCGCATGACGTCGTCGGTCCCGACGCCAAGGCCAAGGCCGCGGCGCTCCGCGGCGGCGAGATCATGCTGCTCGAGAACACCCGCTTTGAAAAGGGCGAAACCAAGAACGATCCGGCGCTTGCCAAGGAGCTTGCCTCCATGGCCGAAGTCTACGTTTCCGACGCTTTCGGCTCCGTCCACCGCGCGCACGCCTCCACCGCCGGCGTGGCGGCGTACCTGCCCGCCGTCTCCGGCCTGCTGGTCGCCAAGGAGCTGGAGGTCATGGGCAAGGCGCTCGACGATCCCAAGCGTCCGTTCGTCGCGGTGCTCGGCGGCGCAAAGGTCAGCGATAAGATTGCCGTTATCAACAATCTGCTCGAAAAGGCCGACACCGTCATCATCGGCGGCGGCATGGCCTACACCTTCGCCAAGGCGCAGGGCGGCGAGATCGGCAAGTCTCTGCTCGAGGAGGACAAGTGCGCCTACGCGCTCGAGATGATCGAGAAGGCCAAGGCAAAGGGCGTCAAGCTCCTGCTGCCGGTGGATACCGTGGCGGCGAAGGAGTTCGCCGCCGACGCCGAGCCGGTCGTGGTGGACGCGATGCACATTCCCGCCGACATGATGGGCATGGACATCGGTCCCAAGACCATTGAGCTCTTCTGCGCGGCGACGCGCGGCGCGGGTACCATCGTCTGGAACGGCCCCATGGGCGTTTTCGAGTTCCCCGCCTTTGCCAACGGCACCAAGGCCATGGCGAAGGCTCTCGCCGAGAGCGGCGCCGTGACCATCATCGGCGGCGGCGACAGCGCGGCGGCCGCCGAGCAGCTCGGCTTCGCCGACAAGATCACGCACATCTCCACCGGCGGCGGCGCGTCGCTTGAGTTCCTGGAGGGCAAGGAACTGCCGGGCGTTTCCTGTCTGCTGGATAAGTAACGGCATCGTTTCGCCCGTGCAGCGACGCGACCGAGCGCCGGCGCGTGTTCCGATCAGGGGCATCCCCACGGGGGATGCTGCCGGGCGTCGCCTGCCTGCTGGATAAGTAAGGTTTTCAGAAAACATTTTTATATATTTAGGAGAGCATTTACCATGAATCGCAGATATCGCAAAACCATCATTGCCGGAAACTGGAAAATGAACAAGACCGCCACCGAGGCCAAAAAGTTCGCGGACGATTTCAAGGCTCTGCTGCCCAAGACCAAGTGGTGCGACGTGGTCGTGTGCGTGCCGAGCGTGGATATTTCCGCCGCCGTGCGCGCCTTTAAGGACAGCCGCGTGGCCGTCGGCGCACAGAATCTTTTCTATGAGGATCACGGCGCTTACACCGGCGAGGTCAGCGCCGCCATGCTGTGCGACCTCGGCGTGAAGTACGTCATCGTCGGCCACAGCGAGCGCCGCGCCATGTTCGGCGAGACCGATGCCATCGTCAACAAGAAGGTCCACGCCGCGCTGAACGCCGGCCTAAACCCCATTATCTGCGTGGGCGAAAGCCTTGACCAGCGCGAGATGGGCGTGACGATGGAGCTCATCGCCCTGCAGGTCAAGTCCGCGCTCGCGGGCGTGGCCGCGGAGAATATCCGCCGCTGCGTCATCGCCTACGAGCCCATCTGGGCCATCGGCACCGGCAAGACCGCCACCGGCGAGCAGGCCGCCGAGGTCTGCGGCTTCATCCGCGCCACCATCCGCGCCATGTACGGTGCGCGCATCGCCCGCTCCGTCACCATTCAGTACGGCGGCTCGATGAATCCCGCCAACGCTGCCGAACTGCTCGGCCACGAGGACATTGACGGTGGCCTGATCGGCGGCGCGTCCCTCGACGCCGGCAAGTTCATGGACATCGTCAACGCAGCCAATCAGGGCTGAGCGAAAGGAGTCCTTGCGATGAATAAAACCCCCACCACCCTTATCATTATGGACGGCTTCGGTCTGAGCGATGAGGTCAAGGGCAACGCCGTGCGCGGTGCGAACACGCCTGTGCTTGACCGTCTGAACGGCGAGTACGCGCATACGCAGCTCTCCGCCTCCGGTCTGGACGTGGGTCTGCCCGCCGGTCAGATGGGCAACAGCGAGGTCGGCCACACCAACATCGGCGGCGGCCGCGTGGTCTTCCAGGACCTGCCGCGCATCTCCCGCGCCATTGAGGACGGCACCTTCTTTGAAAATCCCGCCTACAACGCCGCGATGGACGCCTGTCTGGAAAAGGGCACGGCGCTGCACCTCTACGGACTGCTCTCCAACGGCGGCGTACACTCCACCGTGGAGCACGTCTGGGCGCTTTTGAAGATGGCCGGCATCAAGGGCCTCAAGCGCGTGTACCTGCACTGCTTCCTCGACGGGCGCGACGTCTCCCCCACCTCCGGTGCGGACTTCGTCGCCGAGGCGCAGAAAAAGTGCGCCGAGCTCGGCGTCGGCAAGATCGCGACCGTCATGGGCCGCTACTATGCCATGGACCGCGACAAACGCTGGGACCGTCTTGAGCGCGCCTATGACGCGATGGTCTACGGCGAGGGCATCCAGAATCCCGATCCCGTCGCCGCCATCCGGGAATCCTATCAGAACGGCGTGACCGATGAATTTGTGGAGCCCGTCGTCTGCGACAAGGAGGGCACCATCTCCGACAACGACGCCATCATCTTCTTCAACTACCGCCCCGACCGCGCCCGCGAGATCACCCGCGCCTTCGTCGATCCCGCGTTCGACGGCTTCCAGCGCGAGTATTTCCCCGTCACCTACGTCTGCAACACCGAGTACGACGCCACGATGCCGAACGTGCTCGTCGCGTTCCCGCGCATCACGATCCATAACGGCCTCGGCGAATACCTCAGCAAGCTCGGCCTGACGCAGCTGCGCATCGCGGAGACCGAGAAGTACGCCCATGTCACGTTCTTCTTCAACGGCGGCGTTGAAGCGCCCTACCCCGGCGAGGACCGCGTGCTCGTTGCCTCTCCCAAGGTCGCGACCTACGACCTCCAGCCCGAGATGAGCGCCTACGAGGTCACGGAAAAGTGCGTCGAGCGCATTGAGTCCGGCGCGTATGACGTCATCATCCTCAACTTTGCCAACTGCGACATGGTCGGTCACACCGGCAACTACGACGCCGCCGTCAAGGCCGTCGAGACCGTGGACGAGTGCGTCGGCAGGGTCGTGGATGCGACGCTCAAGATGGGCGGCATCGCCATGATCACCGCCGACCACGGCAACGCCGAGCAGATGCTGCAAAGCGACGGCGTGAGTCCCATGACCGCGCACACCACGAATCCCGTGCCCTTTATCCTCTGCGGCGCGGGCAACGAGCTGCGCGAGGGCCGCCTTGCCGACATCGCCCCCACCATTCTCGACGTGATGGGGCTCGAAAAGCCCGAGGAGATGGACGGTCAGAGTCTTATCCTCCGCTGAGCGCATAAGTCTTCTCAAAATCAGCCATACTTCGGTATGGCTGATTTTTTATTTTCAGGAGGTCATGCGATGAACCGCTCCATCGTACACATTCACGCCCGCGAGATCCTGGATTCCCGCGGCAACCCCACGCTGGAAACGCAGGTAAGGCTGGAGGACGGCTCGCTCGGCGTCGCCGCCGTGCCGTCCGGTGCCTCGACCGGCGCGCACGAAGCCGTCGAGCTGCGCGACGGCGACCGTGCGCGCTACGGCGGCAAGGGCGTCCTGCACGCGCAGGCGCACGTCAACAACGAGATATTCGAGCTGCTGCGGGGCTTTGACGCGCGGCAGCAGGGCCCGCTCGATCAGGCCATGCGCGAGCTGGACGGCACGGAAAACAAATCGAGGCTCGGCGCAAACGCCATCCTCTCCGTCTCGCTCGCGGCGGCCCGCGCCGCGGCGGCGAGCGAGGGACAGCCTCTCTGGCGGTATCTCGGCGGTCAGAACGCCTGTACGCTCCCCGTGCCGCTGATGAACGTGCTCAACGGCGGCGCACACGCGGGCAACCCGCTCGACATTCAGGAATTCATGCTCGTCCCCGTCGGCGCGGACACCTTCCGCGACGCGCTGCGCATGGGCGCGGAAATTTACCATGCGCTCGGCTCGCTTGTCGGACACTGCGGCGTGGGCGACGAGGGCGGCTACGCCCCCTCGCTTGCAAGCCACGAGGAGGCGCTCGACCTGCTCTGCCGCGCCATTGAGGCGGCGGGCTATCGCCCCGGCGCGGACGTATACCTCGCGCTCGACGCCGCCGTTTCTGCGTGGTACGACGCAGGCTCCGACCGCTACCGGCTGCCAAAAAGCGGCAAAACACTTACGCGTGAGGAGCTGCTGACCTACTGGCAGGAGCTTGCGCGGCGCTATCCGCTTCTCTCGCTCGAGGACGGTATGGGCGAGGACGACGAAGCAGGCTGGCAGGCGCTGAGCGGTTCCCTTGGTGAAAGGATGCAGCTCGTCGGCGACGATCTCTTTGTCACGAACCCCGCGCGCATTGCGCGCGGGGTGGAGCAAAAGCTCGCCAACGCTGTGCTCATCAAGCCGAATCAGATCGGCACGCTCACAGAGACCGTCGAGGCCGTCCGCGCAGCGCAGAGTGCGGGCTGGGCGGCGGTCCTATCCCACCGCTCCGGCGAAACGGAGGACAGCACCATCGCCGACCTCGCGGTCGCGCTCGGCTGCACGCAGATCAAGGCCGGCGCTCCCTGCCGCGGCGAGCGCACGGCAAAGTACAACCGTCTGCTCGCCATTGAACAGGCGCTCGGTGGGAACGCCCGCTACGCGGGCCGCGCGGCCTTTACGGTATTGCCTTAAGGCGACCCAGCACAATGAAAGCGTTATTGCCTTAAAATTTACCGAGAAATATGGTTTAGAAAAGGCTCCGACGGCGCACAATACCGTCAGAGCCTCTTCTATTTCGCAGCGCCCGCCACGCGGGCAGAAAGGACACGCTTATGAATGAACCGAAACGCCGCGCCGCGCGGCATTCCCTGACCGGGACGGGCTTATACATAGCCCTGTTCCTCGGATTGACGGCACTCGCCGTCGCGGGCTATTGGATGCTGCTTCCCTCTTCTGCTGACAAAACACCGACCAAGCCGCCGGTCACGACTCCCATCACCGCGGAGCCGGTCACCCCGGACGTTCCCGAGGTCAAGCCGGAGGAGCCGGCCGAGCCGGTGCAGTCCGTTGTGGAGGTCACGGTCTCGGAAAAGGAGGCGGAGGTCACCGAGCCGGTCACGCCCGTCGCGCCGCGGCTCATTGTCTCTCCCTTGAGCGGCGAGACCGTCGCCGCCTTCAGCATGGACGAGCTCGCTTACAGCGAAACGCTCGCCGACTGGCGCACACACGACGGCATCGACATCAAGGCGGACGCCGGCACGCAGGTGCTCGCCACCAGCTCCGGCACGGTGCTCTCCGTCGCGGACGACGACCTGATGGGCACCACCGTCGTCATCGCGCACGACGGCGGCTACGAGACCACCTACTCCAACCTCCAGAGCGTCCCGACCGTCGCGCCGGAGCAGTACGTCTCCGCCGGACAGGTCATCGGCGCGGTCGGCACGACCTCGCTCGCTGAGGCTTCCATGGCGCCGCACCTGCACTTCTCCGTCACAAAGGACGGCGAGATCATCGACCCGCAGGAATTTCTCAAATCCTGACAAAAGAGCCGATCCGTTGGATCGGCTCTTTTCCCGTATTCGTTTATCGGCAGCCGTCGCCGACCGCTTCGCTCAGTCCGCGTCGGGCTTCGTAGCCTCCTCAAAGATCGCAACAGCCTCCGCGTTCGGGGCCTCGGTGAATCTCGCCACGAGATAGGCCGCGAGGAAGCTGACGATAAAGCCGGGAACGATCTCATACACACCCGTCGAGGCGGTGAGACCGCTCAGCAGCCAGCCGAGATCCACCACGAAGCCGGACACCACGCCCGCGACCGCGCCCTTGTAGTTGAAGCGCTTCCAGAAGAGGGAGAGCAGAATGGTGGGGCCGAAGGAGGAGCCGAAGGCGCCCCAGGCGTTCTCCACCATGTCCATGATGGCCTGCGCGCCGCTGCCCTTGGAGTTGGCGATGGCAAAGGCGATCAGGGAGAGGACGAGCACCAGCACACGGCCGACGAGCAGCGTTTCTTTCTCGCTCGCACCCTTGCGGAAGAAGGGCTTATAGAGGTCCGCCGTGAAGGAGCTGGAGGCGACGAGCAGCTGAGAATCCGCCGTGGAGATGGACGCGGCGATGATGGCTGCGAGCAGCAGACCGCAGATGCCCGCCGGAAAGAACTTGCGGGACATGGCGATGAAAACGAGCTTCTGGTTGCCGTGGGTGAGCAGCTCCTCGCCCATGATCATGCGCCCGAAATAGGCGATCATAACGGCGGAGAAGAGGGAAATGACGACCCAGATGATGGCCACGATAGAGGACTTCTTGATCATCGAGGGCTTCTCGATGGACATGAAGCGCACGAGGATGTGCGGCATACCGAAGTAGCCGAGACCCCAACCGAGGCCGCTGACGATGTCCTGCCAGCTCGCGTTGAAGATGCCGCCGCCGAAGGCGCACTGCGTCACCGCGCCGGTCGCAGCGTCGGTATACTCATAGACCGTCTCCAGCGCCGTGGGATCGAGCAGCTCGCTGTGACCGAAATAGACGACGATAGGCACCAGCATCAGCGCCGCCATCATCAGAAGGCCCTGGAAGAAATCCGTCCAGCACACAGCGGCGAAGCCGCCGAAGAAGGTGTAGGCCACGATGATGAGCAGGAAGGCGAACATGGCGATCTTCGGGGAAATATCCGGGAAGAGCGTGGTAAACACGGAGGTGCCCGCCACCAGCGCGGAGGCCACATAGATCGTGTAGGCAAAGAGGAAGATGAGCGCGCACACGAGCTGCAGCGCGCGGGAATCGACCGCGAAGCGGTTCGTCAGGTACTGCGGGAGCGTGATGGAATCGTTCGCCGCCTTGGAGAAGGTGCGAAGGCGCTTGGCGCACAGGATCCAGTTGGCCGCCGTACCGATGGCAAGGCCGATGCCGATCCACATCTGGCCGAAGCCGAAGGCGAGGATCGAGCCGGGCAGGCCCATCAGCAGCCACGCGGACATATCGGACGCCTGCGCGGACAAGGCGGTGACCCAGGGGCCCATGGAGCGCCCGCCGAGGAAGAAGTCCTCCGAATTTTTGTTCGTGCCGTTGAAGTAGAACACCAGCGCCACGCCGAGCAGGATAACAAAGTACGCGATAAATGTTGTGATCTCCCAGTTCATAAGCTTTTGTCCTTCCGTCTTTCTGTTTGAGGCAGATACCTTATGGAAAAGCCGCGTGAGGCAAAATAAAGCAAGAGGGGCACAACGAATGTCGTGCCTCTCTTGTGCTCCCGGTCGGTCCATGATCTGTCTGCCGGCCGCCGGCAGATAAACATACAGCTTTTCACGACAATATCAATATGATATTAAATGCTAAATGGCGTGATTTGTCAAGGGATGTTCCGGAAAATTGTTTCGACTGTAAGATTGCATAATAAATGCAGAAAAGAATTTAACTCCTTTTTCTGCATTATTTTTTATTTCGCCGCAGGAAAGCGGAGAGGAATGAGGTGAAAAACGGATGAAAACCATGACGATGCAGGATCGGCAAACGCTGGCGAGCCGTTACGCGGCCGGCGAGAATGTCACGCAGATCGCGGTCGATCTCGGGATGTCTGCCGCAGCCGTCTACGCGGAGCTGCGGCGCGGATACACCGGCGGCCTCGATGGGAACAAGCGCCGCGAGTACGATCCGGAGCTTGGCCTGACGAGATACCAGGAGAGCCTTGCAAACCGCGGCCGCAGGAATCCCGCCGGTGATAAACGATCCCGAAACGACGCAGGCTATTCTTGCGGCGGCAGAAAAGATCCTCGGAAAGGGGCATGGGATCATAACGGAGTTTCCGAGCATGGGCTCCGACGATTTTTCTGTTTTTCTGGAATACAGCAGGGGCGTTCAGTTTTTTGTCGGCTCAGCCAACAACGATCCTGCCACAAAAATAGGGCTGCACTGCGGCGATAATGTTTTTGACCAGAGTGCTCTTTCCGTCGGGGTCTCCGTTTTAACGCAGTATGTCCTGGATGCTCTCGGGGCATAAAATAGTGAATAAGCCATAAAATTGCCGGCATAAATAAAAGACCGCCATCTCAGTCGTTCTCCTTGAGATGGCGGTCTTTTATATCAGGTCAGGGCACCACCACACAATTGCAGGCCTGGTTTTGCCGTTCCGAAGCTGCCGCTTACTGCCTTGATCTGCGGTCGGTGTACAAGCCGCTTACTTTACAGACCGTCTGAAGCGTGTGCTATTCCCCTTCGTAGCTCACGTGCAGCAGCTCGTGGCAGCGCTCCTCGCCGTATTCGGCCATCATGCGTACCACGATGGGATTGCGCTCGGCGCGTTTGAACATTGCCGCGTTGTCGGACTGGTGCAGACCGTCGCCGCGCTTTTCCTTCGTGGCCTTGAGCCCGTAGGGCTGTCCCGCGCCGCCGACGCAGCCGCCCTGGCAGGTCATGACCTCGATAAGATGGTAGAACGCCTCGCCCTCGTCGATTTTTTTGAGCAGCTTTCTTGCGTTGGCAAGACCGTTGACCACCGCGAGCTTCAGCTCGGTATCCCCGATGGTGACCGTTGTCTCCTTGATCGGCGCGTCGCCGCGCAGGCCGAGAACGCTGATCTCGCGCAGGGCGTTCTTGCTCTTATCCGGCAGGCAGTGACGAACCACCGCCTCGGCCACGCCGCCGGTCGTGCCGTATATGACCGCCGCGCCGGAGCCGAGACCGAACGGCAGGTCGGGAGATTCCAGCTCCAATTCATTGAGCTGGATTCCCGTTTCCTGCATCATGTCAATGACCTCGTGCGTGGTGAGCACCAGATCGACGTCGGGGCGGCCGTCGTGAATGAATTCAGGGCGCGCGGCCTCCATCTTCTTCGCCGTGCAGGGCATGATGGCAATGTGATAGGTCGTGCGGCCGTCCTGCGCGTCCTTTTCCGCGTACTTGTCGCGGAAGATCGCGCCTACCATCTCCATCGGCGACTTGCAGGTGGAGATGTTCTTGAGATACTTGGGATTCTCGTTTTCCAGATACTTCACCCACGCGGGGCAGCAGGAGGTGAACATCGGGAACGGGCCTCCATTTTTCAGCCGCTCCAGAAATTCCTCGGACTCTGCGATGGTCGTGAAGTCCGCGCCGAAGGTCGTGTCGTACACCTCGTCCACGCCCATGAGCTTGAGCGCCGTAACGAGCTTATCGAGCACGTTTTCACCAGCGGGGATGCCAAAGGCCTCGCCAACGGCCACGCGGACCGCGGGCGCGATCTGGATGACCACGCGCTTTTTCGGGTCGTGGATGGCGCGCCACGCCTCGCCGATCTGGTTCTTCACCGTGATCGCGCCGGTGGGGCACACGGCGGCGCACTGACCGCAGCTCACGCATTTGGTCTGCGCCATTTTGCGGTCGAACGCAGGCATGACCTGCGCGCTGCTGCCGCGATAGGCAAAGTTCAGAATGCCCATGCCCTGCATCTCTTCGCACACGCGCACGCAGTCGCCGCAGAGGATGCACTTGTTCGGATCGCGCAGCACGGCGGGCGAGGTGTTGTCGATTTCATAGTGCTCGCGCGTATCCTCAAAGCGGATGCGACGCACGCCGAACTGCTGCGCTAATGTCTGCAGATGGCAGTGACCGCTTTTCTCACAGGTCGTGCAGTTGCAGTTATGGGAGGCGAGCAGCAGCTCCAGGATCATGCGGCGATGCTTCAAAAGACGCGCGCTGTTTGTGCGGATGCGCATACCGTTGCGCGGTTCCATCGAGCAGGATGCGTCGATCTTGCCGGTCTCTTCATTCTCCACCACGCACATACGGCACGCGCCGTAAACGGAAAGGTCGGAGTAATAGCAGAATGTCGGCATTTCGATGCCGGCCTTGCGGATCACGGAGAGCACGTTCTTTTCGCCGTCGAAGCTGACGCGCTGTCCGTCAATGATCATCATTCCCTTTGCCATGGCTCACTCCTCCTCAATGGCGTCGATCGCGCCGAACGGGCACGCGCCCCAGCATGCACCGCAGTGGATGCACTTTTCGTTGTCGATCGTGTGCGGCATACGGATCTCGCCGGAAATGGCCTCCATCGGGCAGTTGCGCTTGCACTTGCCGCAGCCCTTGCACAGCTCCGGCTTGATGACAAGGCGGCGCTTACGGCCGTTGCAGATCGGACAGTGGTGGTCGACAACGTGTGCAAGGTATTCCTTGCGGAAGTATTTGAGCGTGCTCACCACCGGGTTGCACGCCGCCTGGCCGAGACCGCACAGCGCCGTCTCGGTGATGGTGCGGGAAAGTTCCTCGAGCAGATCAAGGTCCTCAAGGCTTCCCTCGTTGTTCACGATGCGCGTGAGGATCTCGAGCATCCGCTTCGTGCCCTCCCGGCAGGGGACGCACTTGCCGCAGCTTTCATTTTGCGTGAAGCTCATGAAAAAGCGCGCCGTTTCCACCATGCAGGTGCCCTCGTCCATGACGACGAGACCGCCCGAACCGATGATGGCGCCGACCTTCTTGAGCGAGTCAAAGTCCAGCGGCAGGTCGAGGTGCTCCTCGGTCAGGCAGCCGCCCGCGGGGCCGCCGATCTGCACCGCCTTGAATTTCTTGCCGTCCTTGATGCCGCCGCCGATGTCGAAGATGATCTCGCGCAGCGTCGCGCCCATCGGCACCTCAATCAATCCCGTGTTGACCACGTTGCCCGTCAGGGCGAAAGCCTTTGTACCGGGGCTTTTCTCCGTGCCGATGCTGTGGAACCATGCGCTGCCGCGCAGAATGATCTGCGGAACATTCGCATAGGTCTCCACATTGTTGAGCACCGTGGGCCGCGCCCACAGACCCTGCTCGACCGTGCGCGGCGGCTTGACGCGCGGCATACCGCGCTTGCCCTCGATGGAAGCGGTCAGCGCGCTGCCCTCGCCGCAGACGAATGCGCCCGCGCCGCGGTTGATGTGCAGATGGAAGGAAAAGTCCGTGCCCAGAATGTTGTCCCCGAGCAGGCCCAGCTCCTCATCCCTGGCGATGGCGATGCGCAGGCGCTCGACTGCCAGCGGATACTCCGCGCGGACGTAGATGTAGCCCTCGTCGCTGCCGGCGGCGAGCGCGGCGATCATCATGCCCTCGATGACCGAATGGGGGTTGCCCTCCATGATGGAGCGGTCCATGAACGCGCCGGGGTCGCCCTCGTCGCCGTTGCAGACCACATACTTCTTGCCCTTGGGCTGGCGGCGGACGCTGTCCCACTTTCTGCCCGCGGGAAAGCCCGCGCCGCCGCGGCCACGCAGACCGGAATCGAGGATCTCACGGCAGATGTCCTCGTCGGACATCTCAAAGAGCGCCTTTTCAAAGGCGGCGTAGCCGTCGTGGGCAAGGTATTCGTCAATGTCCTCGGCGTCCGTCGTGCCGCAGTTTTCCAGCACCACGCGCTGCTGCTTGGCGTAAAAGGGGATCTCGTTGTGCTTGGCGTACCGCACGCCATTGAGCTCATAGAGCAGGCGCTCGACCGCCTCGCCGCCGAGGATGGTCTTTTCAATGATCTCGTCGCAGTCCTCAAGCCTGACGTGCGTGTAAAGGAAGCCCTCCGGCTCGATCTGAAGCAGCGGCCCCATTTCGCAGAAGCCGTGGCAGCCGCTCTTTTTGAAGTGGATGGCGTCGTCTCCGCCCTCGCGGCGCAACGCAACGCGCGTTTTCAGCCCGCGCTTTTCACACTCGGACTTCAGGTAATCGTAGATCTTCAGCGAGCCGCCCGCAATGCAGCCCGTGCCCGCGCAGACAAGGACCTCGCGCCGGTCCGCCGCGAGCAGCTCCTTGGCCTGTACGCGCAGAGCGCCGAGCCGTTCTCTCGTCAGTTCAGCCATTTGCAGCGCCCTCCCTTGCACGAATGTCCTCAAGCAGCGCAAGCGCTGTTTCGGGATCCATCTTCGCGTGTACCTCGCCGTCGATCGTCATGACCGGCGCAAGGCCGCACGCGCCGAGGCACGCCACGGTCTCCAGCGTGAACAGCCCGTCGTCCGAGGTTTTTTTCTTGCCGGAAAGGCCCAGATACTCATACACCGCATCGTAGATCGGGCCGGATTTGCGCACATGGCAGGCTGTGCCAGCGCAGACCTTGATGATGTGCTTTCCCTTGGCTTCGAGCGAGAAGTTCTCGTAGAACGTCGCTACGCTGTAGACGCGGGATACGCTGATATCCAGCGCATCGGCGATGAGCGTCAGGTTTGCTTCGCTCAAATAGTTGTACTCCGCCTGCACATCCTGCAAAATCGCGATGAGATTTGCCGCATTGTTCTCATGCGCAGCAAGGATGCTCAGGACCTTCTCTGTGTCAGGTTTCATGGTTGCCCCTCCTATCTAATCCTGACAGCGATTATACCGTAAATATTTTAGCGTTTTCAACATATTGCTACAAAAACAGCGATTGATAATTTCTATGTATGAATCTACTTAATATTTTTTAATAGGCATTTTTGTATTAGATAAGCTACACTCCATGGGTAAGGAAGCCTCAGTACAAACGTGTTACCCTGAGCCAGAAGCCAAATGGCTTAGAGCAGCACTGATATTCAATGAAGTCTTATTGATCCAGCTAATGCAAAAGGCAACACAGCCCGTGCATATTTTGCACCGCTGAAAACAATAGGACTTTCCCAAAAACGCATCGCTGTAACCAAAGAAGATGCCCGAAAAAGTAATAGCTTTCTTCAAGGATTTGTGGTATGTGTTGTGGCTACCAAGGTAAGCGCTCAATAACCGCATGGGATAAAAGACAGCCGAGGAATCTCGTTAGAGATCCCTCGGTGCACTGATGTTTGCTTTCAGTTCCGTGCGGTTATTGAGCGTTTACGGTCTTTTTACGCGGCTTTGTTTTACGCTTACTTTGTTCCATCTGTGCCGTTACTAAGCGCTATTGGTGTCCGGCCGAAATAGCCTCCAAAGGCCCGGCAGGAAAAGCTAATTGCGGATCAAAAGAAAAAGCCATTACGGAATTCTTTCAAATCCTTTATACTGAACAGTGACCAAACAACCCAGTAGAAAGGAATGATATTCAAACTTAAATAGTTTCAAGTTAACCACTATTGGTCGTTATATCAGCCCTTTTCTTTCACTCAGTTTTTTACAGAATCGTTGAATACGGAGGATTGCTTTATTCAAATCTTCCTCTGCACAAGTGTAGGCAATGCGAATAAAGCCCTCACCACATGTGCCAAATGCACTCCCAGGTATGCAAACAACCTTTTCCTCGTCAAGAAGCCGATTACAAAACTCTGCGCTTGTAAGCCCAAATGACGATATGTCCGCAAAAACGTAGAAAGCTCCGCGCGGACAGTTGCACTTGATCCCTTCAATATGCTTCAATCCCTTCAAAAGCACACTGCGTCGATCCGCAAATGTTTTGCAGATCATGTCCGACAGTTCCGGGTGATCAAGCGCTACCGCACACGCATACTGTCCCACCGAATTAGCGCATGCGTTAAAATTCTCTTGACACTTAGTCATCCGGTCAACTATTTCGGCAGGGCCCGCCACAAAGCCGATTCGCCAGCCTGTCATTGCAAAAGACTTGGAGAAGCTATTGACGATCACTGTGCGTTCACGCATATGGGGGAACGCTGCAATCAGCGGCGCTGTAGCCCCGTCATAGATGAGCGTGTTGTACACATCGTCAGAGATCACAAGCAAATCATGCTTAACCGCGATTTCTGCAATTCTATACAGGGAATCCTCAGACATCACACAGCCGGTAGGGTTATTCGGGGTGTTGATCATAATCGCCTTAGTGCGCGGCGAAATCAAGTCTTCAATCGTCTCACCCTGCATCTCAAAGTTATGCGCTATGTCGGTAGGTACGCGAACCGCAGTACCATTGCAATATTTGACCTGTGCAACATAATTGAGCCACTGAGGGTCTTGAATTAAAATCTCATCTCCCTCGTTCAGCAAAACAAGGAACAAAAGGCTTAGCGCACCCATTCCGCCATTTGTAATAATAATTTCTTTTGTTGGATCATAGTGCAGGTCTTTTATATAAGACTTTTCTGCAATAGCTTTGCGGAGCACAGGCAGTCCTGCATTGGGGGTATAGTGCGTATATCCCAAATCAAGTGCCTGCTTTGCGGCGTCGCAGATTTCCTTTGGTGTAGTCATATCAGGCTCACCGATTCCCAGACTGATAACATCTGTCATCTTGTTTGCACGATCAAACATGGCTCGAATTGCGCCCTGACTAAGCGCTTTCGCTTTTTCATTAATCCATTCCATACAATTTTCCCCCCTTTCCCTTACCGCTGCACTCTGCCGGTGCCGTCGCCGCCCATGAGCTTGGTAACATCGGAAACGTTCACACGGTTGAAGTCGCCGATGACCGAATGCTTCAGGCAGCTCGCCGCCACGGCGAACTCGAGTGCGGACTGCTTATCCTCATAGTGGTTGAGGCCGTAGAGCAGGCCGCCGGCAAAGCTGTCGCCGCCGCCGACACGGTCCACGATGTCGCGGATCTCGTACTTCTTGGAAACGTAGAAGTCCTTGCCGTCGTTCAGGCAGGCCGCCCAGCCGTTCCAGTCCGCGCTGTGGCTCTCGCGCAGCGTGATGGCGATCATCTTCATGTGCGGATACGCCGCGAGCACCTTGTCGCCGAGCGCTTTGTACTTCGCGCGGTCCAGCTCGCCGGACTCGACGTTCACATCATCCACGGTGATCTCGAGAGACTTCTGCACGTCCTCCTCGTTCGCGATGGCGACGTCCACATACTTTGCGATCTCACGCATGACCTCGCTGGCCTTTTTGCCGTACTTCCAGAGGTTCTTACGGTAGTTGAGGTCGCAGGAAACGGTGATGCTGCGCTTCTTCGCCTCCTTGACGGACTCGACGGAAAGCTCCATCGCGCTCTCGCTGATGGCGGGCGTGATGCCCGTGATGTGGAACCACGCCACGCCGTCGAACGCCTTGTCCCAGTCGATATCGCCGGGCTTGGCCAGCGCAATGGCGGAATAGGCGCGGTCGTAGACGACCTTGCTCGGGCGCTGGTTCGCGCCGCCCTCGAGATAGTAGATGCCCATGCGCCCCTTGCCGGTGACGATGCGCTTGGTATCCACATCGAAACGGCGCAGCTCCGCCTTGCAGGCGTCCGAGATGGCGTTATCGGGCAGGACCGTCAGGAACGCCGCGTCCTCACCGTAGTTGGCAAGGGAGACGGCAACGTTCGCCTCGCCGCCGCCGAAGGTCGCTTCGAGCATCGGGGACTGGAAGAAGCACTCCTGTCCGGGTGCCTTCAGGCGCAGCATGATCTCACCGAAAGTCAGAAATTTCATGGTTCGTTCCCCTCCTTACTTCTGCAGCAGGTGGACGGCGAAGCCGCCGAATTCCTGCTTGAGATAGACCGCGACCATCTTCTCGCCCTTGTACTTGGCGGTGGACTCGTCAAGTGTAAAGCCGTTTTTGGCCAGCTCCGCCGCCGCGCGGGGGATGGAATTGGTTTTGACCGCGATGTGGCCGTTCTTGCCGCGATAGGGGCTCTTCATGACCTCCACGCCGCTGCCGGCAAAGTTGGAGCTGTTGCCCTCCTTCACACCGAAGCCGAAGGCCGCGTCAAGCGCCCGACACACGGCGAGAGACTCGTCCGCATCGGCGGTATTCACACCAATATGAGCGA